>Ga0180438_10000180_pt1 | contig 135314 bp, 114 predicted proteins | sample SS_ome_12_FD_132455 | JGI IMG/M metagenome (GOLD analysis project Ga0180438, IMG submission 132455) | Hypersaline lake sediment archaeal communities from the Salton Sea, California, USA - SS_3_D_2 metaG | ecosystem: Environmental > Aquatic > Non-marine Saline and Alkaline > Hypersaline >... | reverse complement strand
GGGTGGGGGGTGGGGTGGGGGGGGGGGTGGGGGGTGGGGTCGGGGGGTGGGTCGGGCGGGGGGTCGGGGGGTGGGTCCGGCGTTGGGTCGGCGGGTGGGTCCGACGGTGGGTTGGCGGGCGGATCGGCGGGCGGATCGGCGGGCGGGTCCGGCGTTGGGTCGGCGGGTGGGTCCGGGGTTGGGTCGGTGGGCGGGTCCGACGGTGGGTCCGGCGACGGGTCGGCGGGCGGGTTCGGCGTTGGGTCGGCGGTCGGGTCCGGCTCTCCGCTGTTCCCCAAATCCCACACTCTCACGTAATCGACCAGCATCGTCGCTTCGTGCGCCGGATCGCCGTGCCAGGGACCGTAGGCGAAGATCACAGAGTGCGGCTGGTCCTGCACGCCCTCGCTCTGTACCCCCACGACCTGCCCGTCCCAGATAAAGGTGACCTGCCCCGGCTCCCACACGGCGCTGTAGGTGTGCCAGCCGGAGTAATTCTCCCCTAAGCAGCCGCCGTTTTCGGCGTGCTGGCCGTCTACGGCATAGTGATAGTGCCAGCAGGGAGAACCGTGGATGCCCTCCATGATGTCAATCTCACCGTCTTCGGGCCAGTTTTTGCCCAGCGTCCAGAACGCGGGCCAGTTCCAGATCAGGTCTTCCCCCGGCAGGTAGATACGCGCTTCGAGGGTGCCGTAGGTGAAACGAAAGCCCCGTCGCGAGTTGACGAAGCCCGCCCGCCAGTTCGACACGTCCCCGTTCTTGTCGAGGCAGTCCGGCGAGGTGTTGGGCACCTGTCCTAAATGCAGCATTCCGTCTTCAACCCACGCCAGCGCCGGGTCGTGACAGGCATCTTTGTGGACGTTGGCCGGCGGTGAGATTCTATTGCCGTTGAAGACGGATGGCTCCCAGACGGCCAGGTTGAGGCTGTCACCCTCAAATTCGTCGCTGAATATCAGGTCTCCCGTCAAACCATACCCTTCCGCACTGGGGAGCACCGGCGAGTCGGAGATCGGCGGTGCGGCGGACTGCAGCACGCCATCCATCGTCGGCGCGTGGCCTGCTGCGATGCTGAGCGGGACCAGGACTTGTGCGGCGACTACCAGGCCCAACAGTGAGACCGTGCGCCTTAACCGCTTGCGGCCGGTCACTTCTGAATTACTCGTGAAAAACGGACGCCGGATAGATGACGGCCATTGACGGTTGTTTGCCGGCGTTGTATGATGAGACAGGCTAGCATGCATGCGTTTTGCTCCTCGGCAAGACGCCTACGCTAGTCGACAGAAGGTCCAGCTTCCAAAAGGGTAAAGGTGGTTTCCATAACCTCCCTGGAGGAACGAGGACTATCTCGGCGTTGAGAGCCTGGCCCCCTTCAAAGGAAAGGCTCTCTTGCCATCCTCATTCCATCAATCCTGTCGTCACAGTTCCTTCCATCCCTTCGCTCTTGCCTGCCCTCAGTTTCCATCCCTTCAATAGAATGCTCAACGGGACCGTAGTAACGACCCCCGTTTAGAAATGGTTTCTCGTGTACTGCTGAGACCTTGGTTGACTTTAGATATAGATCCCGGCCGGTAATTCAGCTCGACCTTGGAGAGGGGAAATTGGTACTAACTGCATTTGGTAATACTCTTGGACATAGGGGATAAATGCGGGAGGGGCAAGCAGTCAGCCAGCGCCAGATCGGCAAGAAGGGCAAGTCGAACTGGGTGTGGTAGATCGTCGTCGGCAAGCTGTGTTTGCCGGTCCGCATACGCGACCTGGGCGTGATCGTGGCCGGGCTTGTGACACGGCCAATGTCTATGCTGGCTCGGCTTTTCGGGGCTTGTCGATGGCGTCGCTGACCTGATGGTCATTTTCGGCGACATCAGCTTTGACAAGAAAGACTGGCATCCGGCCAATCTCAAAACGTGCCAGCGCGGCGAGTGGAACACCCGCATGCTGATCGAGGCGATCCTGTCGAAGCTGACCACTGTCAGTCATTTCAGGAAAGTCACCCACCGAGTCTGGGACTATATGGTCATAAATAGAACAAGGCCCCTGAATTCTTGAGGCCTTGTGTATTTATAGTGTAGTTATACTGGTGGGAGCGACGGGCTTCGAACCTAAGCTGGCTACGTTGTCTGTGGCGGGCAACAAGAGTATCTTCATACAGTTACATTGCCAGTCCAGCAGCATTCGTGTTGCCGACTGCACCTACCAACGCCCTGGGGGCCGCCTAGGCAGCAAGAAGCTCACCCATGAGGTGAGCAAGTTCAGTCTGCCTCAAAGCCAGTACCTCTCATCTTTCTGTTCATCGGTCAGGCTTCTCCACCACTCAACGCACCGTTCTATTCCTGTAGCTAAGGGCGTTGTGAGTTCCCATCCCAAATCCTTCTTGGCGAGATCATTTCTGACCCGCTTGATCTTTGGTTCCACTCGTGCCTGTGTGACGTACTCGATTTCCGCGGGGAAGTGTTTGACAACTTCATGCGCCAACTGTTCGACAGTAACTGGTCTATCCGCCGTCAGATAGTAGACTTTGTTGGCAGCGATCGGGTCGAGTGCCAACACTTGGCCTTCACACAGGTCTCCCACATATAGAAATCCGCGATGCTGCTTGCCATCGCCCATTATGTTGAGCCGGCCTCCACGTTCAGCTTGATCCATGAAATTCCTAACAACAAGGCCCTTCCACATCCTCTCTCCATATGGTATTCCATATCTGAGAATGGTGAAGTCGGGTGCGTAGTCCGGCGGCCGGAAATCTCCTTTGAAAGAATAACAAATCATTTCCTGGGCCACCTTCGTCGCCCCATAGCTAGTATTCACGTCTGGAAGACTAAACGGTACCGTCTCATCAACCTCCTGGCTGATCTGCGCACCGGAGACCCACTCTGTGGAGGCAAGAAGCACTCTTCCCACTTCCGCCTTTCGAGCCGCTTGCATGACATTCACCGTGCCCAGTACATTCGTCAAATACGCCGCTTCTGGCCTTTGAGAAGTGCTACGAGCGTTGGCAATTGCCGCCAGATGGAATACAGCCTCGAATCCTTTGAGAGCGCTTCCCAGATCTTCCCTTATATCGCACTCAATCCATTCGACATCGATAGGAGGCTTACGAAAATCGAGAATGGCGACTTCATGGCCCGCCTCGAGCAACTTCTGTACAAGATGGCTTCCAATGTAGCCTGAACCTCCAGTGACCAGGCATTTCATAATGCATACTCCTCTCTGCTACTCTTGTGCAAGGCGCCGCCTTTTCTGAACTATCCTACAGCCAGCTTCTGCCTGCCCCGGAGTGCAGGGTACTGTGTGTGCGAATCGAATCATGGGCCACTATCACTATTCAATCACATACCGAGTCTCTCTTAATATGGCACTCTATTCTCATATCTTGTCCTCATATATAGCAACTCCACATGCCATCTGACCGATGAGCATTTTTCAACTACTCGACTTCTGATGCCACACATTCCTGCGCGTTCGCCTACTGTCCGGAAACCTTTGGACACACACGCCATTCCCCCAGGCTGGGAAGAGGCTCAAGCTGAGGATCACAGCTCGGTGTTAGCGACGGTCCCACCAGTGTCTGATCTGCCACAGATGAGGCCATTCCAGTTCCACCCCACCCGTGCCAGAAAAGCAGTGCCGGATTGGAAGGCCGTCTGGAAATACCTGCCTGGACTTCCGCCAAACCAGCGCCGTAGCGTCCGATAGCTCATCCCAACCATCGACCTGTCGAGCCACTCGACCACGAAGGAGCATGCGCATTTCAACCGCTATCCCCGATTACTCCACATTGCGTCTTCATCTCCCGATTATATGTCAATGATCCGTGATATAGGTATGTCCAAAGGCTGAATCTATATATGCTATTGGTAGTGCACCTATATCTGTCATAATTCGGACCGCGAATATATCACTTGACAGTAGATGCCCTCCACCTGAACCATTATGATTCCTATCATAGGGCAATAACACAGTATTGGGTCGGGGGAACAGAATTGAGCTTGTACAGGAAGTTCAATTTCCCACCACAGTCTTGAAAGTTGAGTCGTTGGTCTGTCCTGTTCATATACGTGATCAGGCCAGATACACCCAACGTCGGGGTGCCTGACAATCAGCTTACTTCTGAGTGATGTTCCTTTACAGTTCGCAATGATGACGGGCTAATTGGCTTCGCATCCCCGAACTGGCCAACCTCACTCTCGATCGCCCAGTAAGTACGATAGGTCGGGCACTGCAGCCAACATCCTTCTGCGCCTTCAGTTAGTGTTAAGGGACGAGAGCGATGCTGGAAATTGACAAGTTCGTATTTGCTGAGAAGCTACTTGTGTGGGAGCCAGAAGTCCCAGTGGCAAGGGTTCCCAGTTCACACAGCGGTTCCATGCTACGGATGAGTATCATCATACCGACACTCGATGAAGCAGAGAACTTGCCACATTTGCTGCCATTGATCCCCAGTTGGGTCGATGAGATCGTGTTGGTTGACGGTTACTCAACTGATAGGACCATAGAGGTCGCTCGAAGTTTGCGTCCAGATGTTCGAATCGTACTGCAAGAGGGGCGAGGAAAGGGTGCTGCTCTGCGAACGGGTTTCGCAGCTGCAACCGGGGACATCGTCATAATGCTGGATGCTGACTCCTCTACAGACCCTGCGGAACTCCCCTTCTTCATTGGTGCCCTACTTGCTGGGGCAGACTTTGCCAAAGGGACACGTTTTGTGCAGGGCGGTGGCACCACGGACATGCCGCTTATCCGAGTCCTGGGAAACCAGGTATTTGTCCTACTAGTGCGATGGCTGTTCGGAGGGAGCTATACCGACCTGTGCTATGGCTACAACGCCTTCTGGAAGCGGGCGATTTCACAGCTGAATCTCGATGCCGATGGTTTTGAGATCGAGACACAAATGAACATTCGGGCCCTGTCTGCAGGGCTCAAGGTTGCAGAGGTGCCGAGCTTCGAGCACGAGCGACTCCATGGGGTAGGAAAGCTCAAAACGATTCCAGATGGTTGGAGAGTTCTGAAGCAGATCGTCAGTGAATACCTACGGCATCGTAGACGACGTGGGACTGGCGAGCCCGAACTCGTCTCGCGGGACGATGAGTTTGCCCAAGTGATGCACCAGCTTTTTCGTGAGGGAATACTCTTGCGCCGGAGCCGTGAGCACCTATCATCCAGTCAATATCAACTCGCAGTAGAGGCATTCAAGGCCAATTGTCAGGAACTGCTGGCTCTAGAAGCTGTCCATCCGGACTCCAGACAGATACAGGACTATTATCTCGAACAATCCAACGTTTGTCTCTGGTCCCAAATTGCACATGAAGAATATCCACCACCTCGGTCATAACCCGTAATAACAGATCAGGATGGCTCGACGTCAGAGCAACCTGATCTTCTAGCGGGGCATGCACATCAATGTTCTTTGGAGACCCACATACATGCCTGGTTTCCCACACGTCTCAGTGATTGTCTGCGCATATACAGAGGAGAGATGGGAGGACCTGCTTGACGCGGTGGAGTCGCTGAGAAGTCAAACGGTCTCCCCTCACCAGATCATAGTCGCCGTCGATCATAACCCGTCCCTGGCAGCACGTGTGCGTGCAACCATGCCCGCAGTTGTTGTGGTGGAAAACCACGAACCACCGGGATTGTCTGGGACGCGAAATAGCGGCGTGGCAGCGGCAACCGGAGATGTGGTGGCGTTTATCGACGATGATGCCTACGCCTCACCTGAATGGGTGGAGCACATAGGAAACGCCTATAGTTCGGAGGATATCCTCGGGGTTGGAGGGTCCATCGATCCCGTGTGGCCAGGAAAGCGGCCCAAATGGTTTCCCGAAGAGTTTCACTGGGTAGTGGGCTGCACGTATCGAGGCCTTCCGCAGACGTCCTCCGCCATACGTAACATGATTGGATGCAACATGTCCTTTCGGCGGCAGGTTCTCCAGGGGACTGACGGCTTTCGAACCTCGCTCGGGAAATCAGACAAGGTTGTAGGCACGTATCCACTCGGTTGTGAGGAAACGGAATTGTGTATACGAGCACTCCAGCGCTGGCCGCAAGGCAAGATTCTCTACACGCCTGAAGCCCGCGTAATGCACAAAGTGCCGGAAAGCCGAGTCCGCTGGGGTTACTTCTGGGAACGTTGCTACCAGGAAGGACTGTCAAAAGTGTTGGTGGCTCGATCCGTAGGCGCGAGGGACGGGCTTTCTTCTGAGAGAGCATACGCTCTCAGGACTCTCCCTGCGGGATTCTGGCGCGGTGTGGCTGACACCTTCCTTCGAGGCGACCTATCTGGTCTCGCGCGGTCGGCGGCCATTGCCGCTGGTCTCGCTTTCACTTCGGCGGGCTACATGGTAGGCTCGTTATCAGTTGCCCTACGGAAGAACTAGTCGTCGTCCAGAGGGTTGTGCACATGCCTATCATCAAGTTTCTGAAGCACGTTGTCCCTCCAATTGTGAGACATGTGGCACTGCCCATCGGACGGGAATCAAGGCAGCGGCGTTATTCATCCGCCGTTTCAGATGCTCAAGCGCGATTGGGGCAGGACCAATTACAGAGTCACAAACTGGTGTTCTTGGGGGGGCTGCACAGAAGTGGAACATCATTACTGTACCGCTGTCTCAGCGAACATCCCAGCATAAGTGGTTTCGTGAACACCGGCGTATATGAAGACGAAGGTCAACACCTGCAATCGGTCTATCCGGGAGATCCGGTAATTGGCGGCCCGGGCAGATTCGCTTTCCACTCGCGCTCCAGATTGACCGAAACCTCGCCGCTAGTCTCATCTGAAAGCCCAAGTCGCCTGTTCTTAGAATGGAGTCAACATTGGGATCTTAGCAAGCCCGTACTAGCGGAGAAATCGCCCCCAAACTTGACCAAAACAAGATTCCTTCAAGCGCTGTTTCCTGACGCGTATTTCGTAATAGTCGTCAGACATCCGGTCGCCGTGTCGTATGCCACCCAAAGAAAGTGGTTCTACTTCTTCCCCCACGAGAGAGTTGGCAGAATTCTATACAAGTTGGGGATGCGGCAGACTATTGAGTCTCTCTTGACACACTGGGTAGTTGCCCACGACCTATTCCGCCAAGATAGTCTCCAATTGAGAAACCTATTTGTTTTGAAGTACGAACACTTTGTAGAAGAGCCTCAAAGGTGTTTGAACGAGATCTTCTCCTTTATTGGCCTGTCGGAGCATCCGACGAAGCAGAGTATTCGTACAGGTATCAACGAGATGTACTATAACATGTGGACGAAGGCACTGACAGGTCGCCGAAGTGCCTCGCTGGGTCGCTTTGCGAGAGATCATGAGGCCTCGATCAATCAGTTCGGTTACAGTTTGCTGGATCTGGAGAGAGCAGAGCATCTGCGGTTTTAATTGCCGATACACATTTCACCCGTCCGAATCCGACAGCCAGACGAGCGAGAGACTGCCACCCAGGCAATTCTGGAACGGGAATACTGTGAGCGGCAAACGGACTCTACCCAATGACAAGTGGGCAACGTCGGCCCAAGCACTACGCGGCTCGCCATGTATGTACGGCGGAGGAGTCCGGAGAGTCAATGGAACTACGGCGGCAAGCTTTGTGGTGGGAACACTGTCCTCACACCTGGTCAAACGCAGCATCGTTGGTAGTGAGCGGAAATCCATCTACTTGGGAAGGAATGGTGGGCGACTCGAAGTCTGGGGAAGGATTCAATGCGGACGGGAGATAAGCTAAGAATGGAGGTTACGGGGGCGCAAGAAACCTACCTGCGACACCTAGCGGTCGGCACTCAGCATAGTGCTGAGAAAGAGATCTCTGGGTGGGGATTACTACCCGCGATGAGCCTGGTAGGAGCAGCAGGACTACTACTGATAGCCATCGCCTACAGAGGTGTGTGGAAGAGCGCGGAGTGGAATGCCACACTACGCTGGATTGGATTGTTAGTCCTATTTGCGCCGATAGCCACTCGGCTCATTTCCCCCAGAGCAACACGGCAGGAACGACTTGGGCTGCTCATGGTACTTGGACTAGGGCTGTATCTCGCCAAGGTCATGTATAGTCCACTCGAATTCAAGTTCAGTGACGAACTGCAACACTGGAGGAATGCAGTGGAGACACTCCAGGGTGGCCGTTTGTTCCATGAGAACCCTATCCTATTTGCCAGTTCGATGTATCCTGGACTGCCGAGCGCAACAGCTGCACTTGTTGCCTTGACCGGATTAGAGGTATTTGATGCTGGCGTCATCATAATAGGAGCGACGCGGCTTGCGCTTGTATGGGCGCTTTATCTTTTTTTTGAGGAGGTGGGTCGATCACCGCATGTGGCCGGAATTGCCTCAATGCTCTACATGACCAATCCACACTTCCTCTTTTTTAGTTCATTTTTCACTTACCAATCACTGGCATTGCCCCTAGCTGCCCTGGTTCTGTTCACGGTAGCGCGCCGCAATCGCCTGTATGACAGCAGCAGCAACCTATTAGGGCTGAACCTGGCGATTGTGCTCTATATTGGCGCAGTGGTTGTCACGCACCACATCACGACATATATGCTTACGGTGTTTCTCTGCCTCACACTCCTTCCGTGGGGCTTATTGAGCCAATTGATCCACCGGTTTGCCGACACAACGATTGGTACGCGATTCTATCACAGCGCTGTAGGTCGGTTAGCAAGACTCGGGAATGATGCAGAAGCGCGTGACGACAGAATACCGCAACCGTGCCCGCGTAGTACGGCACTGCTCGCCGTGGTGGCCGGTCTGGCCTGGACGACGTACGCTGCAACATCAACGGTGGGTTATCTAGCCCCAAATATTGCCCAGACTTTGCGTGAATTCGTCGACGTGATTTTTGGGGAGGCTACTCTTGGGGAAGCCGTGGGTTCTGCTTATCTTGCATCCGTAGAGCTACTTGCAATCATACCATCGACTGCATTGATACTGCTTGGATTGCCGCCGGGGATCTGGCATACCTGGCGACGATACCGGGATAACCCGCTGGCCCTCGCCTTAGCAATAGGCTCTCTTGGGTACGGCGTAAGTCTGCTGCTGCGTCTGTCCTCTCACACAGCAGGGTTTTCAGCACGGACATGGCCCTTTGTCTACGTGCCAGTTGCGTTCGTCTTAGCGGTGGCGGTTGCCGAGGTCTGGCGAGCCCGGGGGGATCGCTGGATGACGCGCGCAGTCTTCCCAGCTCTATCCATTGTGGTTTTCATGGGTGGGATGATGAGCGGTTGGCCGCCCCACTGGGCACGCCTGCCTGGTCCATACCTAGTAGCCGCCTCTGAACGATCAATCGAGCCACAAGGTGTGGCTGCCGCAAAGTGGGCGGGTGAAGTCCTTGGACACGGGAACCGAGTCGCAACAGACTTCACGAACACTTATCTGATGGGAAGCTATGGCATGCAGGACGCGGTATACGACCTGCCGGACATGTTTTTTGCCTCCGAACTCAGTGATTGGCATCGGGACGCTATTCAGAACAACGAGATAAGGTACTTGGTTGTAGATACACGGCTGTCCAGTGCTTTACCGGTGCGGGGATACTACTTCTCCGTATGGGAGCCCAACGCGGATGTCCACACAAGCCCTATTGAGTTGGCATCGCTCGAGAAATTTGATGGCTTGGTCGACGTAGATCGGATCTTTGATAGTGGTGACATCATCGTCTACGATGTAGGGGAATGGTTACGTGAACCATAGGCTGTTTGCTCCAATCGCGGTGGCCGCAATTGCTATTCTGGCCGTGATAGCTGCCATCACGGAAGTAAACATCGAAGCCGCACGGGTAGTGGTTGGTATGCTGCTTGCGCTCGTACTGCCAGGCTACGCAATAACTGTGGCTGTGTTTCCCCAGCATATGAGGGGGGGTGCAGAGCGTGTCACCTTCAGCTTGGGGTTGAGCCTGGTGGTTGCTTTCCTGGGCGGCCTCGTACTCAACTGGACACCCCAGGGCTTGCAGGCAACCTCGTGGGCTGTGCTCCTCGGCAGTGTTACGCTTGCTGCCAGCATCGTCGCGGTCGCGCGGCTCTGGAGTGGGAACCGGGAGCAGTCGACGATAAATCGGGTGAATCCCAAGATCAGCATTGGCCAGGGAGCGTTGCTCGTGCTGGCAGCACTTGTCACCTGTGCAGCAATTGGAATCGCCCGTAATGGAGCGGCTACGCAGAGTTACCCAGGGTTTACACAGCTCTGGATGCTCCCGGCTGACGGAGACAGCAATAGTGCTGTCCGCGTTGGCGTGCGCAGCGGCGAGCCGACAGCAGTGAGATACAGACTCCAGGTAGAAGCAGATGGGTACGTGGTACTGGACCAGTCGCCAATCGACCTTGAGCCAGAGGAGGATTGGGAAACCGTGTTGGCGATGCCCTCTGAGTATTCTCAAGCTGAAACTGTCGACGCCGTTCTTTATCGCTTGGACGCCCCGGAAGAGCCCTATCGTCGGGTCACGTTGTGGATTGGCACAGGAGAGGGCTAGCATATCGTGGTCAGAATGATGCAGATTCGGATGAGGACAAGGCTTCGCCAGAGGCTTGAGGCCAATTCGGCCCTCATTTCCAATTCAAGCTCGCTCATCGGGACGAGGGCAGTGACTGCCGGCCTGGGCTTTGTCTACTGGTGGCTGGCGGCGCGCCTCTTTGTGCCAGAAGCAGTCGGCCTCGCATCTGCTCTTGTTTCTACGATGTTGCTCCTCGGCACCTTCGGCATGCTGGGATTGGGTACTTTCCTGATCGGTGAGTTGCCCCGCAGGCGAGGCGAGGTCGGCTCGCTGATTACAATCTCGCTCTTGGTGGCGGGGGTAGCTTCTGCCGGGCTTGGCGCTGTATTCGCCATCGCGGCGCCTTCTGTCTCGCTCGAGTTTGCCCCTCTGTCACAATCACCGACGAGTGTACTTCTGTTTGCTTCCGGTGTGGCCCTCACTGGCGTGGTCATGGTGCTCGACCAGGCGCTCATCGGTCTCCTGCGGGGGGGGCTGCAGCTGTGGCGCAACACCGTATTCGCTGCGGCCAAGCTGGGAATTATGGTGATAATCAGCCTGTGGATTGGCAGCGCCCAATGGGCTGCCATATTTGCGTCGTGGGTGGCAGGCGATGCTGTATCGACCGCTGCTTTGGCCATCGTCCGTGCGGCGAGGCGCGGTCGCGTCATTTATCGTCCACGACCGAATCTGCTCGGTAGGGTGGGCAGGCTAGCCCTCGAACACCATGCCCTCAACCTGTCACTTCAGGCTCCAGGCCTTCTTCTACCGCTGGTCGTGACGGCCCTGCTCTCGGCGGCGGCGAATGCCCACTACTATGTGTCCTGGATGATGGTCAGCAGCGCGGTCTATGTCATCCCGATGTCGCTGTCCACTGTGATCTACGCTGTGGGTTCGACAGCGCCGTCAGATCTGGACGATAAAATGCGGCAGACCCTCACGCTCTCACTTGTGCTCGGGGGATTGGCAGCGGGAGCGTTGTCTGGCATCGGCGGCATCGTACTGAAGGCATTCGGGCCGGCCTATGCCGAGGAGGCTTTGTGGCCACTACGGATCATGGGCCTGGCCGTATTCCCGCAAGTCGTAAAGTACTATTATGTTGCAGTCAGTCGCCTTCAGAATCGCATTGGACGAGCAGCCTTCATCTTGGTGCTTGCCACCGTGCTCGAAGTAGCTGCGGCAGCGCTGAGTGCCCGATTGACGGGCGGTCTGGTGGGATTGACCCTGGGGTGGCTCGTCGCCCAGACCGCTGAGGCGGTCTTCATGCTTCCAGCCGTCCTCAGAGCTGTCAACGGCGGATTGGTACCTGACACCCCAGACAAGAAGACCTTTTCAGAAGTCGCCTGAAAAGCGATCTCGTTACTATGCTTTCCGCTTTCAGCTTACGGGAGTGGAATCGGGACGAAAGGGGCTATCAGGAGCAGCACGATGATCGTCAGTCCGTGCGCAAGCATTACACCCGACAAAGACCCCGTTTTGGAAACCACCCATCCATAGAAGAGCCCGGTCGCGAACGTGAACAATACCTCTACTGCGGAAAGATTGCCGATGTGGAGAACTGCGAGGAGGCCCGCTGCATACACGATGCCCATAGGTCCAACGAACTGGGTCGCCGTATACTGTATTAGACCCCGAAACACTAATTCCTCCGTGATGCCTGTCGACACCAGAAGGATAAGGGCGGGAATCCAGATCGCTGACAGGCTTAGACTGTCAGTCAGCGGCTCTGGTGACAAGAGTGCATACCCGACAAATCCGAATAGGACACCTGTGCATGCAACAAGAAGCTGACGGGGTATCATGGTGATCCTAAGTCCGACATCCGGTGGCGAGACACCGATGAGTTGAATGGTCATGATGGCTGCAACCAAGATCGGAAAGGTGGTCATAGGATACCAATATATTGGGTCGAAATCTGCCAGCGGAATAGCAAGGCTGATAAGCCGAATAAGAGGTGCGAAGGCCACCGACAGTGTGAATCTTCGATAAGCAGTGTCAGATGATAAGCTGCTGATGATGATTAGACAGATAAGCAGGAGAGCATGGATCAGTAGCCCTTCCAGCCAGTTCACAAAAACCGTCAGCACCTCGACCACACAAATCGCGACGAAGTACGAGAGGATCGCATATTGTCGTGTCGGGATAGGCAAAGCCGACATCTCCCCAGCAGGGGATTCTTGGACGACAGTTGTCCGCGGGCTCTCATTCCGCGGTGTACGAAGAGAAGGAATCTTCGGCAATCCAAGCAGTCGTCGCTCCTGAGTACGCCTCAATAGTGACCATATCCGCAAATCAAGCTCGGTAAGGTCAATAGGCTTGAGCATATAGTCATCTGCACCGTGTTCATAGCCCTTTACTCTGCTATCCATGGTGGCACGCCCCGTGATTATGATAATCGGCACTGTTGCCAGATCGTCCATTTGCCGGAGCTTGCGACTCAACTTGTGACCGTCCATGTCAGGCAACCCAAGGTCAAGCAGTATGAGATCGGGCTTTATCGAAGTGACAATCTGAAGAGCCTCTCGACCGTTGGCCGCTTTGCGAACATCGTAGTCCGATCTATTAAGATGGGTCCGAAGCAAACGCGAGGTGGATTCGTCATCTTCAACTATCAGAATTCGCGCGGGCCTGTCTTCCAAGGCGACAGAGTGCCCATCTTCTGTACCCGCACCGACGGGTTCCGTGCCAGCCCCTTGCAATATTCCCAGTCTGCGTACAACGGGCAGTACCACAGCCCCCAAGCTCTCCACCATACTATCCACAGCGCCAAATAGCCACGTCTTCACTCTACCAAGCTCCCTTAGCATACCGTCAGAAACTTTGTCTGTTGGCTCATTTATCTCGGACATATGTCGACCGCGAATTGGCCCCCGTTGCTAGATTGACGTCTGAGGTTCACTTGCCGTAAAATCTGAGTCGAGGCGATAGGAACCTTAATCCATGGTATATTATTCGATCGGGACGCGCCACAATCGTGCACATTCTTCACAACCATTACACCAGTCTATGGATGGAATGATACTATGAGTGCAACTGTTTCCACAATGACGGTTACCGTGATAACGGTGATTGGCGGCGGTGGGATTGTCCTAACCCTCTCGTTGATCGCCATACTCATTGGAAAGGAGTGTATTTCGACAAGCGAAAACCCCAGAACCCGTGTTCTCGCTCGGTCCCTGGATCTCGCGATTGTGCCATTGCTAATAGGATTCGTTTCGATTGTCATTATCAGAATCGTTGAGCATCTCAGATAGGCGTGGTGCTTCCCGCCAACAGGGAACTGAAGCCATCGGTCATCGCCCCCCGAATACAGGTTAATGGCGGTCGAATATATGCAACGAACCGCTGGACAATTTGGAAAACCTGCGCGATAGCGAGGTCCCCCTGATCAAGCTGTTGGAAGCCAGGGACTGCCGTCTTTCAATCGTCTAATACGCATTTTCCCTACCTGACAATTGTCATTATCTTCGTTGAAACATGTCCGTTGCCTGTCCAAATTCATTGACACTCGGACCAGTCGGTGCTAGGCTAAGGTCACCTTAACAACCCAAAAGGATTAGGTGAAAGTGCGCCAGCCGCCCGGATGCGCGGCGCGCAATGGGGGAAGACCGGTGAGAGTCCGGCGCTGTCCCGCAACGGTAACGCCCGGCGAGGCGAAGCCCGAGAACCCGCTTTCAACCTAGCGAGTGCCACCTTCGCGGAAAGGAGGGCCTAGCATAGCATACTACACATGCGGCCCGCCTCACGGCGGGTTTTTCGTTGATATGCGGCCCCGCGATGCGGAGCCGCATTTCCGTTTGGCTGCATTTGAACAACTGCTGGGGAGATGATTATGATACAGGCAAATGAACGCGTGCCCTGGAAAAAGGCTGCCTACCTCACTTCAGCCATGCTGCTACTTGGCGTTCGGGTGGCCTGGGCCAGGGGCGATGAAATGCATATCATGGAGGGCTTCCTGCCGCCAATTTGGGCGGCTATCTGGTTTGCGGTCGCCGTCCCATTTTGGGTTGCAGGCTTCATCAAGATCAACCGCCTGGTGTCGCAGAAGCCGGAATCACGCCTACTCCTGGGACTCTCGGGGGCGTTTGCTTTTGTGCTCAGCGCGCTCAAGATTCCCAGCGTCACTGGCTCCAGCAGCCATCCGACCGGCACTGGGCTGGGAGCTATCCTGTTTGGCCCGGCAGTAATGTCCGTGCTGGGTGGCATTGTGCTGCTCTTCCAGGCGTTGCTCCTGGCACACGGCGGTCTGACAACGCTGGGTGCCAATACGGTCAGTATGGCAATTGTCGGTCCGCTGGTGGCCTGGTGGGTGTGGAATGGACTCAAGGGCACGTCCGGAAGCGGGTTGGCCGTCTTCTTGGCCGCTGCTCTGGCCGATCTATTCACATACGTCACGACGTCGATCCAACTGGCTGTGGCCTACCCCGATCCAGTGGGCGGCATTGGGGCCTCAGCCGCCAAGTTCCTGGCAGTCTTCGCCGTCACGCAGATTCCGCTGGCGATCAGCGAGGGCCTTCTGACGGTGGTGATCTTCAATGCCCTGCGTACGACCGCCCCAGGCGAACTACAGACGCTGGGCGTGGAAGTCACTTAGGGAGGGAGTAACCATGCAAGAAACCAGAACACCTAGCACAGGGACCACGTGGCTGTTGATTGCCGGGGTCGTGATCCTGGCAATCCTGGGCCTGATCGTGGGCAATATCCTGGTACCGGGATCCGAGTTCGGCGGGGCCGACGGGATGGCCGAGGAAGTCATCGCCGAGATCGACCCCGACGTGGAGCCTTGGTTCGAGCCGATCTGGGAGCCGCCCGGTGGCGAGACGGAAAGCTTGCTCTTCGCGCTGCAAGCCGCCGTCGGCGGGGGTATCGTCGGCTACGTGATTGGCCTTAAGAAGGGCCAGAAGATGAGCCGCGGCTCCTGAGAAGTGGTGGAACTTCCTGCGTCGTCGCGGGATTTCTACAGGCATCGGGGAGGGGTTGGGCGCTTGAGGCGAGCAGCGCCCAACCCCTCCCCGATGGGTCAAAGAGCAGGGCGAGAGCATGGAGTTGATTGACCACTACGCTTACAACAACAAGCTGCGCGCCGTCGATCCGGTGTACAAGGCGGGCCTGGCCCTGATGGTGCTGGCACTCTGCCTGCTGCTGAACCGTCCGGCGGTCGGACTGCTGGCGGTGTGCTGGATGGGGTTGCTGTCAACCGCCGTTGCCGGGCTGCCGATTCGCGTCTTCGGCGGCGTGCTGTTTGCAGAGGGCAGCTTCCTCCTGCTGGCTGTGGCGGGCCTGGCGGTCAGCGTTGGTGTTGGCTCGGCAGACGGCGTGGCCGGTGTCGGATGGACGGTTCAACTCGGCCCGCTGTGGCTGGCAAGCAGCCCCGCTTCGATAAGCACGGCCCTCCGGGCTGGCACGCGCGCGCTGGGCGGGGCCGCCGCCATGAACTTCCTGGCCCTCACGACGCCCCTCGTAGACTTGATTGAGTTGATGCGCCGCCTTCGGGTACCCGCGATACTGATCGACATTATGACGTTGATGTACCGCAACATCTTCGTGCTTCTGGAGAGCCTGGAGCGGATGCATACGGCTCAGGACACGCGCCTGGGATACGTCAATTTCCGGCGGGGCATGGCAAGTGCGGGCGTCCTGGCCAGCCGGTTGTTCATAGATGCCTACCAGCGCGGACAACGCCTGCAAACCGCGCTCAGCAGTCGCGGATTCACCAGCGACTTGAAGGTGCTGCCGATCAACTATGACAGCGATTGGCGGATTATCGTCCTGGGGGCGGCAGTTGCCGCCAGCCTGACGTCGGTTTGGGTGTTGCTATGAGCCCCCTCGTCGAGCTTGAAAGCGTGCGATTTCGCTACCCAGGGCAAGAGGAACCGGCGCTGAACGATGTCTCGGTGAGCCTGGTGCGTGGCCAGAAAGTGGCGGTGATGGGCCGCAACGGTTCAGGCAAATCGACGCTGTTCCTTCACTGTAATGGGATTCTCAAACCGGAGAGCGGCACGGTTCGCTTCGATGGGCACCCCATCAGCTATAGGCACCGCTCGCTGCTCGCGCTGCGCCAGCAGGTGAGCATCGTCTTCCAAAATCCTGACGACCAGTTGTTCAGCGCCAGCGTGGCACAGGACATCAGCTTTGGCCCGCTCAATTTGGGTATGACGCCGGAGGAGGCGCGACAGCGGGTGCAAGAGGCGGCGGAATTGTGCGGGGCAAGTGACCTGCTCGATCGGCCCACGCACGCGCTGAGCGGTGGAGAGAAGGCGCGGGTCGCCCTGGCGGGCGTGCTGGCAATGGAACCGGCGATTATCCTGGCAGACGAAGTGACAGCCAGCCTGGACCCCTGGATGCGCCGCCAGATGTTCGAGATATTCGAGCGGTTGGTGGAACAAGGTAAGACGGTTGTTCTGGCAACCCACTTAGCCGAAGTCGCCCGCAACTGGGCTGACACGCTGGTCGTGATGGACGAGGGAAAGGTGATCGCCGCAGATGCTCCGGGATGCATCTTTTCCGACGAAGCACTGATGGCCCGGACCCGTCTGAACGAACCCTGGTATACACCGGCTGCGTCGGTTACTGGATGAGTTGAGCTATGGACACAGGTTATCCCGTCATCCTGACAGACATGGAAGGCATATCCGCCGTCGTCGTAGGCGGCGGCCCGGTGGGCGAGCGCAAGGTGAAAGGTCTGCTGGCAGTCGGTGCATCTGTTCGTCTGGTCAGCCCGGAGGCCACGCGGCAGTTGCAGGCTATGGCCGCGGAGGGGCACATTGCCTGGGAGCAACGGCCCTACGAAGCGGGCGATCTGCATGGCGCGCAGTTGGCTTTCGCAGCCACAGACCACCGGACGGTCAACGCGCAGGTGGCAAGTGACGCGGCGATGCTGGGATTGTTGTGCAACGTGGCAGACGCGCCCGACGAGGGCAGTTTCCATTTGCCTGCCGTCCATCGAGAGGCGGGGCTGGTGATTGCCGTCAGCACTGGCGGCGAAAGCCCTACGCGCGCGCGGCAAGTCCGGGATCGCATCGCCGCCTGGCTGGCGGAGGAGGCGTAGGTGACAGGCAAAGCCTATCTGGTGGGAGCCGGGCCGGGCCGGGCCGACTTAATCACGGTGCGCGGCCTGGAGGTGCTGCGCCGGGCGGACGTGGTTCTGCACGACCGGCTCATAGCGCGCGAGTTGCTGGATGAGGTGCCCCCACACGCCGAGATCCACTTCGTCGGCAAGGCAGCGGGCCACCACGTGAAGACCCAGGACGCCATCAACGAATTGATCGTCAATCGCGTGCGTGCGGGCAGACAAGTGGTCCGGCTCAAAGGTGGGGACCCGTTCGTCTTCGGGCGAGGCGGCGAGGAGGCGTTGGCGCTGGCCGAAACCGGGCTGCCTTTCGAGGTGGTCCCCGGCGTGACCTCGGCCATTGCGGTTCCGGCTTTTGCCGGGGTGCCGGTGACGCATCGCGGCCTCTCGACGGCTTTCGCCGTCGTGACCGGGCACGAGGCCCCCGACAAGCCCGGCAAAAGCACCACCGATTGGCACGCGCTGGCTCAGATACCTACTCTGGTAATCATGATGGCGACCAGGCGACTGGACAAGACCTGCCGGGCGTTGATCGAAGCTGGCAAGGACCCGGACACGCCCGCCGTTGCCATCAGTTGGGGAACGACCGATCGTCAGGAGGTGGCGCGGGCCACGCTGGGGACTCTCTGTGAGGTCGTCGAAGGCTGCCAGTTGCCGACCCCGGCGCTGGTGGTGATGGGCGAGGTCGCCGCGCTGGCCGGTGACCTGTCGTGGTTCCGGCCCGACGGGCGGGCGGCTGGTTTTGTGCCGCTGCCTGAGAGCATGCCGGTACACCAAGGAGAATAGACTTGTCAAAGCGGGAAATCCTGATTGTCGGGCACGGCAGCCGCGTGCCGGAAGCGGTTGAACAGTTCAACGCGTTCGCGGCGGCTCTTTCAGAATACATAGATAAGCCCGTGCAAACCTGCTTCCTGGAGTTGGCCGACCCGGACATGGCTGCCGGTCTCTCTGGCGCAGCGGGGCGCGTTGGCGACGGCGGCGAGGTGGCTGTGCTGCCGCTCTTCCTGGGTGGGGCCACTCACCTGAAGACCGACGTCGCCGCAGCCGTCCAGTGGGCGCGAGAGCAATTCCCGGCGGTGACGTTTGGCTACGGCACCGCGCTCGGCTGCCACGCCAGGTTAGTCGAGCTTCTGGACGTGCGCGTGCGTGAGGCGCTGGCCCAGGACCCAGACGCGCTGTCTCCTGAAGAGAGCATCGTGCTCGTCGTCGGGCGCGGCAGCAGCGACCCGGACAGCAATGGGGAGGTAGCCAAGACCGCCCGGCTTCTCTACGAGAAACGGCCCTACCAGTCTGTCGAAGTCGCCTTCCAGAAGGTGGCCCGGCCTGACGTGGCGGAAGGTATCCGCCGGTGCACGGCGCTCGGTGCGAAGCAAGTCGTCATCGCCCCCTATCTCTTGTTTACCGGCCTGGTGGACCGGGATGTCGAGGAGGTTTCCGATAAGGCCGCGGCTGAACACGGCATCCATGTCGTCAAGGCCCACCACCTGGGAGCGCACCCGCTGATGGTCGAGGTGGCGGCCCAGCGCCTGGAGGAGGTCCTCGAAGGCACCGCTAACATGACCTGCGATCTGTGCAAGTATCGCTTCCCGATGGCAGGCTACGAGCACCAAGTGGGCATGCCCCAGGAGACACATCACCTGTACGGCGGGCACCATCACGAGCACGACCATAATCACCATGACCACCATCACGAGCGCTAAGCAGCCCCATTGGAGCAAGTGGCAGCGGTGAGCGGGCGCGTTTACTTCGTCGGCGCGGGTCCGGGCGACCCGGACCTATTGACGCTCAAAGCGCAGCGCCTGATTTCCCAGGCCGGTGTCATCATCTACGCCGGGTCGCTGGTCAACCCGGACGTGTTGGCGCACGCTCGCCCCGACGCTGAATGTCACGACAGCGCCGGGATGAAGCTGGCCGAGCAGGTCGAGGTCATGCGTGCGGCAGTTCAGCGCGGGCAGACCGTCGTCCGCCTGCACACGGGGGACCCCTCGTTGTACGGGGCGATTTTGGAGCAGATGCGCGAGTTGGAGAAAGTCGAGGTTCCTTACCAGATCGTGCCCGGCGTGACCTCGGCTTTTGCTGCCGCTGCCGCGCTAGGCATCGAGTTGACGGTTCCCGGTGACACGCAGACCGCCATTTTCACCCGTGTGTCAGGTCGTACACCCGTGCCCGACGGCGAAGCGCTGCGCTTGCTCGCGGCCCACCGTTCGAGCCTGGTGGTTTTCCTGAGCGCCGGGATGATCGCGCGCGTGGTAGACGAGTTGCGCGCCGCCGGATATGACGACAACACGCCGGTTGCCGTCGTCTTCCGCGCCAGTTGGCCCGACGAGCGCGTGCTGCATGGCACGCTGGCCGACATTGCTGCCAGGGTAGAAGCGGCAGAGATCACCCACCACGCACTGATTGTCGTCAGCCCGGCATTGCGGCCAGAGGTCGCGTGCGGGGAAGTGCAATCCTCGCATCTCTATGGAGCCACCCTCGACGTGCCGCAGCGCCAGCCGACGCGGGCTATCGTCACACTGACGCGCAACGGCACCGAGACCGGCCTGCGCCTGCTCGACGCAATGGCGGACGCCGTGCTTTATGCCCCGGCGCGGTTTGTCGAACAAGCATTGAATGAGCGAGAAGACATCGTTCCGTTTGCGACCTCCATCCGGCAGACGCTTCAGTCAGCTTTCGCTGAGCACAGCGCGTTGATCTGCGTCATGGCGAGCGGCATCGTCGTGCGCGAAATCGCGCCTTTGCTGCGCAGCAAGCACGCCGACCCGGCGGTCGTGGTGGTAGACGAGGCCGGTCAGCACGCGGTCAGTTTGTTGAGCGGCCACAAAGGCGGCGCGAACGACCTGGCGTGCCAGGTGGCCGACCTGCTGGGCGGCACTGCCGTGCTCACGACGGCGAGCGACGTGCATAGGCTGCCCGCTGTGGACCTGTTAGGACACGAGTGGGGCTGGCGGCTGCGAGAGCCCAATAACCTCACTGCCCTGAGCGCGGCACTGGTGAACGGCGACGCGGTGGGCTTCGTTCAGGATGCAGGTGACGAGAGTTGGATTCCAGAGCCTCTGCCGGTCAATCTGGCGCGCTATGCCTCGTCTGAAACGCTCGTCGACGCGGCCCCGGCGGCTGCGCTGCTGATCACCTCGCGCCGGGTCCCTGAGAGCGTGCTGGAAGCGATCCCGCACACAGTCGTCTACCATCCTCCTTGCCTGGTCGTGGGGGTGGGCTGCAATCGCGGCACATCGGCGGACGAGATCAGCGCCGCGATTGAGCAGACGCTCGAAGATGAGGAACTGGCGGCTCTCAGCGTGGCAACCGTCGCGACCATTGAGGATAAGGTGGACGAGGACGGCTTGCTGGCGACGTGCGGCGCGCATGGCTGGCCGCTGCGGGTCTTCAGCCGGAAAGAAATCGCCGGTGTGAAGAATCTGCCCAATCCATCTGAATGGGCACAGAAGGCGCTCGGCGTGGCAGGCGTGGCCGAACCGGCGGCCCTGTTGGGGGCGGAGGCTACGGCGCTCCTGGTAGAGAAGCACAGATTTCCCAACGTGACCGTCGCCATCGCCAGATCCGAGGAGAGCAAGCCGTGAGTGGGTCTATCGTCGTGGTTGGCATCGGGCCCGGTGCCCTGGAACACGTCACCCCTGCTGCCAGAGAGGTCATCGAGCGCGCCCATGTGATTCTCGGTTATAAAACGTACCTGCGCCTGATAGAGGGTCTGGCCCCTCAAGTCCCGCGTGAGAGCAGCGGCATGCGGCAGGAGGTCAGCCGTGTGCAGCGTGCGGTGGCCCTGGCAAGAGCGGGCCAACGGGTGTCGCTCATCTCCGGTGGGGACGCGGGCATCTACGGCATGGCCGGACTGGTCTACGAGGTCCTCAAAGAGCAGGATGACGACGGGGTAGATGTCGAGGTGGTGCCGGGCGTGTCGGCTTTGAACGCGGCAGCCGCGCTGCTCGGCGCGCCGTTGATGACCGATTTTGCGGCCATCAGCCTGAGCGACCAGTTGGTCCCGCGCGAAGAGATTCTGCGCCGCGTGGAACTGGCAGCGCAGGCGGATTTCGTGCTCTGCCTCTATAACCCAAAGGGCCGCAAACGCGTCGAGCCATTCGTGCTGACGTGCGAGATTCTGGCCCGCCACCGCTCGCCCGGCACGCCCGTCGGGGTGGTGCGCGCCGCTTACCGGGCGGGACAGCGAGCCACGATCATCTCCCTGGCCGACCTGCCGGAGGCGGATGTGGATATGGTGACGACGGTGATCGTCGGCAACAGTCGCACTTTCGTTCATGGCGGCAAGATGGTCACGCCGCGCGGCTACGCCAGCAAGTACGAATTAGAAGCCCCTCAGCCGGAGAGAGGAACGACAGCGTGATCGGACAGCGCATCGAGCAAGAGAGCTTTCGCATCATACACGGCGAGATCGGCGCGCACGGTTTCAGTGAGGACCAGCTCGCCATCGTCGTGCGCATCATCCATGCCACCGCCGACTTCGACTTCAAGGAGACCATCCGCTTCCACCCGGCGGCGATCCAGTCCGGCGTCGAGGCATTGCGAAGGGGATGCACCGTCATCACCGACGTGCGCATGGTCGAAGTGGGCATCTCGGCTCACCTGTTGAACTCTTTCGGTGGAAAAACTATCTGTGTGATCGGCGTACCGGAAGTGGCCGAACTGGCCGAGCGTGAGGGCCTGACGCGCTCAACTGCCGCGATGCGCCTCCTCGGCCAAGAGCTTAACGGCAACGTGGTGGCGGTTGGCAACGCCCCTACCGCGCTGCTGGAAATCGTGCGCCTGATCTGGGAGGAAGGCATCCGGCCTGCGCTGGTCATTGGGGTGCCGGTTGGATTCGTGAACACCGCCGAGTCGAAGGAGCAACTGCTTGGTTTGGACGTGCCCTATATCACGGCTGTGGGGCGCAAGGGTGGCTCGACGGTGGCCGTGGCGACGGTGAACGCGCTGCTGAGGCTGGCTCGACAATAGGATCATGAGCAACCGGGCGCTCAAGAGTAACCCAGACAGTCGCTGGCGCAAGGATAACCTGCGCGAGGGCTACACGACCGGTGCGTGTGCCACGGCTGCCGCAGGGGCAGCCGCGCGCGCGCTGCTCACCAGCAAGCCAGTGCGCGAGATCACCATAGACCTGCCCGTCAAGAAAAATGTCACGTTCCAGATGGCGCGCTGCGAGGTTGGAAAAGACCGCGTGACGTGCGGCGTCGTCAAGGATGCGGGTGACGACCCGGACGTGACGCACGGCGCGGAAATCACGGCGATGGTTGAATGGCACGACGCTCCCGGTGTGACGCTTACCAACGGGCCTGGGGTGGGCGTCGTCACCAGGCCAGGTCTGGCCGTCCCTGTCGGCGAACCGGCCATTAATCCCGTCCCACGCCGCATGATTACGCGGGCCGTCACCGCCGAGGCCGATCAAGCTGACGTAGCGCTCAATGGACGCGGCATCAGAGTGACCGTCAGCGTGCCGGGCGGAGAGGGCCTTGCCAGAGAGACGCTCAACCCGCGCCTGGGCATCGTCGGCGGCATCTCCATTCTGGGCACGACCGGCATCGTCAAGCCTTTTTCGTCGTCGGCGTATCGCGCCAGCATTTACGTCGAGCTGAAAGTCCCCGCCGAGAACGGCGTCCGGCAGGCTGTTCTGACCACCGGCAGCCGCAGCGAAGGGTACGCCCGCCAGCGCTACCCCGATTGGCCGGAGATGGGGTTCGTGCAGGTGGGCGACCACATGGACTACGCGCTCAAACATGCGCGCAGGCTGAAATTTCCTCACGTGGTCATTGCGGGTATGATCGGCAAAATCTCGAAGCTGGCGCAGGGTCGCATGCAGACCCACGTCAGCGAAGGAGGCGTGGACCTGGGTTTTCTGGCCAACGTGACCGCTGAAATGGGCGCCAGTAACGAGTTGGTAGCGCGCGTGCGTGCCGCCAACACGGCTCACCATGTCCAGGTCATACTGGGCAAAGCCGGGCTAGAGGGGCTGGAAAAACGGCTGGCCCAACGCGCTGCCGAACAGGCGTCAGCCTACGTGAACGGCGCGTTCTCGGTTGAAGTCCTGCTCTACGACATGAAAGGCACCTTGCTCGGCGTGGGCCGCGCCGACCGTGTGGAGCGCGGCCCATGACTCACCCTGTGTTGGTCGTCGGCGTCGGCGGTGAGGGGCCGGATAGTCTCACACCGGCCATGCAGGAGCGAATCGCGCAGGCCGATCACCTCTGGGGCGGCGAGCGGCTTCTTGCCCATTGGCCCGACCACCCCGCCGAGAGAACCGTCATCAAGTCCAACATTGAGGAAATGGTCGAGCGTTTGCCGGGGCGTGGCAGCGCGCGCGTCGTGGTACTGGCCTCCGGGGACCCCGGATTCTACGGTATCGCGGGCACCTTGCTGCGCCACCTCCCACCCGGCGAGGTGGAAATCGTGCCCCACGTCAGTTCGCTGCAACTGACCTTCGCCCGTGCAGGCGTCGATTGGAACGATGCCATCTTCACCAGCGCCCACGCCCGACCACTCTCCGAAATCGTGGGCTGGGCCAGGCGCGCGCGCAAACTGGGCGTTCTCACCGGGACGAGAAACACGCCGGACCTTATCGCACAGACGTTGCTGGACGCCGGGCTGGACGATTGCCGGGCGATTGTGGCCGAAAACCTGGGCCTACCCGACGAACGAATCACCGATACCTATCTCTCAGCGCTGCGCGCTCAGTCGTTTGGCCCCCTCAACGTATTGCTGCTCCTGCGGGATGCGGAATGGCATCCCCAGGCTGCCTTTGGGCCACGGCCTGACGATGCCTATGCTCACCGGCGCGGCCTGATTACCAAGGCGGACGTGCGCGCGTTGAGCCTGGCACGGCTGGCACTGTGTGAGACCGACACCGCGTGGGATATCGGCGCGGGCAGCGGCGCGATGAGCGTCGAGATGGCGGAACTGGCCTGGCAGGGTTGGGTCTACGCCGTGGAACACGATGCAGAGAACCTGGGTTACATCCACCAGAATACGGCGCGTTTCGGCGCGCTCAACGTGGAAGTGGTCGAGGGAAGCGCCCCCGCCGCGCTGGAGGGTTTGCCCCCGCCCAACGCCGTCTTCGTCGGAGGGACCGGCGGCGAGATGGCGGGCATACTCGCTCAAATTGAGCGGGTAGCGGTGTCTGGCTGCCGGGTTGTGATAAACCTGGCGACGTTGGAAAATCTTACGGAAGCCCTGGAAACCATGCGCGCGCACAATTGGTCGCCGCAGGTGACGCAGGTCAGCGTCGCACACGGCAAAGACGTCGGCGGACGGACGCGCCTCGCGCCGCTCAACCCCGTCTTCATCGTGCACACAGCGATACGGTGACAAAGACGTGAATACGCCCCAGAAGACAGGAACACTCTACGGCGTGGGTGTCGGGCCGGGTGATCCCGAACTGCTGACGCTCAAGGCAGCACGGATTCTGCAGGAGACGCAGGTTATTGCTGCGCCGGTCTCCCAACCCGACGGGGACAGCTACGCGTTAAGCATCGCTTCCGATTTCCTGAACAGCCAGCAGGCCGTGCTTAAGCTGCACTTCCCAATGGTCAGAGACGTTGCCACGCGGACCGAACACCGGCGCGCAGCCGCGCAGAGACTTGCCGACGAACTGACCGCCGGGCGCGATGTCGCCTTCCTGACAGAGGGCGACCCGTTGCTGCACAGCACCTTCGGGCACGTGCTGCGCCACCTGCCGGATGAGTTGCCGGTGGAGGTCATCCCCGGTGTCAGTTCGATCACGGCAGCCGCGGCCCAGATGAAAAAGCCGCTGGTCAACGCCGATCAGAAATTGGCAATCATCCCTGCTGCGTCTGGAAATCTGCCCGCCTTACGGCAGGCCCTGCTCGACTTCGACACCGTGGTGCTGCTCAAAGTGAACCGCGTGTTTGATCGCCTCCTCGACCTGTTGGACGACGTGGGGTTGCTCCAACAGGCCGCACTGGTGGAGCGAGCCTCACATGCGGCTGGCCGCGTGATGACGGACATCCACGAGCTTCGTGGCGCGGACGTGCACTACCTGTCGCTGCTGGTCGTCCATACGGGAAAGCACGACGATGAGAGTTGACACGCCGCGCGTGGTCATCGCCGCTCCGGCCAGCGGTTCAGGCAAGAGCACGGTTGCGACCGGCTTGATGGCTGCGCTGGCGCGTGACCACTTGGTGCAGGGATTCAAGGTCGGGCCGGATTACATTGATCCCGGCTATCACACCGCCGCTACCGGGCGCGTGTCGCGCAATCTCGACACGTGGATGGTACCTGTCCCACAGGTCAAGGCGACGTTCGCCTGGGGGGCGTCGGACGCGGACATCGCCATCGTAGAAGGCGTGATGGGCCTGTTCGATGGCTACGAGGCGAAGACCGAGAGCGGCAGCACAGCCGAGGTCGCCAAGCTGCTCGGCGCGCCGGTAATTCTCGTTCTAAACGTCGGCAAAATGGCCCGCAGCGCCGGGGCGATGGCTCTCGGCTATCGCGATTTCGACACCGCGCTGAACGTGGCGGGTGTCATCTGCAACAACGTCGCCAGCGAGCGCCACGCGCAGTGGGTGACTGAAGCCGTCGAGTCCATCGGCCTGGCGGTGCTGGGCTGTGTGCCCCGCTCGCCGGGCCTGCGCATACCGGAGCGCCACCTGGGGCTTCACACCGCCGTCGAACGCACGGCGGAGGTGGAAGCCTTCCTGGAGCGTGCCGCCGAGTCGATAGGCCAGCACGTCGATCTGGACCAGTTGTGGACCATCGCGCGGGCGGCCCCGCCGCTGAAAGTGGACGACCCGGCCCCTGCTCGCCAGTCACCGCCCGCCGTTCGATTGGCCGTGGCGCGCGACGAGGCGTTCTGTTTCTACTACGAGGACAATCTCGACTTGCTGCGCGCGGCTGGCGCAGAGATCGTTTTCTTCAGCCCCTTACACGACGAAGCACTGCCGGAAGGGATTGCCGGTCTTTACCTGGGCGGAGGCTACCCGGAGCTGTACGCCGCGCAACTGGCCGCCAACGGGAAAATGCTCGCCGCCGTCCGGGAGGCCAGTCGTGCCGGTCTGCCTGTCTACGCGGAATGCGGCGGTCTCATGTTTCTCACAGACAGCATCACGGACCTGCAGGGCAGGCGGCACGCGATGGCAGGCGTGGTCCCAGGCCGCGCACGGATGCGCGAGCGCCTGGTGATGGGCTACCGGACGGTGACGGCCAGCCGGGACACACTGCTGCTCCCGGTTGGCGAACGGACGCGCGGGCACGAGTTCCATTACTCAGATTGGGTGGACCGCCCCGCCGACCTGCCCCACGCCTACGAGATTGCGCCCCGCACGAAGGAGGACGCGCGCCCGGAAGGGTTCGTCAGCGATAGCCTGCTGGCGTCATACGTGCACTTACACTTTGCCAGCCAGCCGGGAATGGCCCGCCGTTTTGTCGAAGCCTGTTTGTCCTACCAGGCTACCAGAGAGGCAGATGCTCCACCCCTACGTCGAAGGTGACCATGCCTGAAGCTTGCAGGCAGGGCGTCGATTGCCGGGTGAATGGATTCAGCCCCCACAGGTTCTGGTAGAATACGCACCTGATTGCCCTTTTAGGGTTCTCTCTTCCGGATACTTCGCCGACGTTGTCGTATTTGACCCGGACACGATACTGGATTACGCTACATTCGAACAACCACACCAATACGCGACAGGCATGGTGCACGTATTTGCAAATGGCACCCACGTGCTGGAAGCTGGCGAGCACACTGGTATACTACCGGGTCGCGTCGTACGGGGTCCGGGCTGGACAGGGAACAAGTCCAACGGAGGGTGACGCAGCCCGGCCATGCTTGCCGTCAGGGTAGTTTGTGCAGTGGAGCAGGTCTGTGACACTGTCAAAGAACAACGACACGGTAGTTCACGAGTCAAGCAGAGGTGTTAATCGTGGATAGCAATCTATCTGACATTCCACCGATCACGCCGAAAAGACAACGGCTAGCCGATCAAGTCTATGATGCGCTCTGCAATCTCATCATTGACAACAAGCTGGCGCCGGGACAGCGCCTCCGCGAAGCAGAAGTAGCAGACGTACTTGAGGTCAGCCGTACGCCAGTCCGGGAAGCATTCGCCAGACTTGAGCAGCAACACTTGCTGGAAAGGGACGCAAGCGGCAGGTACTTCGTTGCCCGTTGGGACAAGCGCACCCTCTGGGAGGTTGCAACCCTCAGGGGCGCTCTAGAAGGGCTCGCAGCAAGTCTGGTAAGCGAAACGCTCTCTCCAGAGGACTTCCACCACCTTGAGGGGATCATCATGCAAATGGAGGCCAACCTTGGGCGCGGGGATTCTGACCGCCTCATCTCGCTCGACTTCCAGTTTCACAGCTACCTTTGGTCACGAACCCGGCACGAAATTCTTCGGAGGGTGCTCGAGGAGAGGAAAGCTCAGGTTCTATACTTCATGTGCGTCACGAAACCCAATGACGAAGCGAATTATCCGGAAACCCACCGTCAGCTGCTTGAGGTCCTGCGAGAAGGCAATCCGCGTAAGGCATCGGAGGCAATTGCCCAGCACGTACTGGAAACCGCCGAGCGTGCAGACACGTCACCAGAGCAAGACGAATAGAGCAGACAGAGCGCGCCAGATGGGGCCGTGGCTCGACCAGCCCCCAGGCCGAGCCACGTACACGTCAAAGCCGAACATCGCCCCCGGCTGGTGAGTTTCCCTTTTTTCGTTGCCCACTCCCTGTGTTGTGAACAGGAGAGGTGTTTGCCTTAGCGTCCGTTGCTCGCTAAAGCATCCTGGTCACCGCGACCTGAGTATAGATATCCCGGTTTTCCAGGTCTTTGAAGAATGGCTCGGGATCAAACGCCAACTCAGACGGGATGACGCCAGCGGGAACCCGTCCCTCGGCCTGCCAGATAGCCCCTCGCGCTGGCACAACCCCCGTCGGCAGTGCGCCCTTACAGGTCAGTGTTCCCAACCGGTAGATGACCTCCTGCCCATCGTTTTCGCCCTTGACTTCTGTCACGATTTCCTTCGTCCAGTTGGGTGGCTGGTTGGCCGGAGGCGCGAGGAAGTCGGTCACAGGCGGGACGTACTGGCCCATGATGGCGACCATTAAGTCACGCGGAATCACGTCCGCCCCAGCGACCGAGACCGGCTCGGTACTGGCGAATCCGAAATCATCCAGGACTTTGAGCTTGTCTACAAGCTCTTTCGGCATGCCCCAGTAGGTGATCTTGAAGAAGCACTCCTTCAGCGGCCCCTTGTCCTCAAAGCTCAGCGGAAGCGTCGCCACCTCGGAGTGCAGCGAGAGATGCATGGGCAGCAGCCCGAGCGGTGGTGTGAACCAGTAGTCCTCCAACTCCGAGAGAGGCTCACAAGCCACGAACTCACCGTCCCGGTACACCATCGGTGGCATCGTCATCTCGTCGATGATGGTCGGGACGGCGTAGGTGAAGTTCACCGAGTCAGGTGGTGGCGGCTTGATACCATCATAGATTCTTATGTACTCGATACGGTCGAGGCGATCGGCTGCGTAGCGGCTCTGAATGTTGGGTATACCCGGAGCCGAACCCATACCTAGCACCGCGCTGACGCTCGCCTCGGCAAAGCGATCGTTGAGTTCGAGTTGCTTGCGCGTCGTGTAGAACAGGCCGCCCATGTCCGTGTAGTGGGTTCCGGCTTCCAGGCAGGCCTCCATCACCTGGAGGTTCGTATAATACACCGTCGCGTTCACGCAGGCGTCTGCCTCTTTCAGAGCGGCCACCAGCCCGGCATGGTCTGTTAGATCGACTTCCTGGATGCTGACTTTCGGGCTGTCGAGGGCGTCTGCAACTGTCCTGGCCGCCTGCATATCGCGGTCAGCAATAACAACCTGCTTCACGCGCTTGTCCTGCGCCAGGTCCTGGACGGAAATGCATCCCATCTTTCCCGCGCCGCCCAGCACGATAATTCTCATTTCGACAATCTCCTTGCTTGGTGAGGCACGTGATTCGACAAGCTCACTGCGGAAGATCATTTTGAAGCCAGGGCGATTTGTGCGAGTAGGCAGTTGACACCAGATTGGCTGCGAAGTGCCCTTGCGCCCCCACACTGGTGATGGGGGCGGTTCAGGTATCATCAGGCTGGTCTATGGCCCCGCCAAGCTCCTCAGGGAGCCACTCGTGAATTTCATTGATCACAGTGGGCACGACGACGGTGCTCGTTCTTTCGACACCAAGGATTTGCGCGAGTCCTTCAGTGACGAACTTGTGAAGCAACCCATCACCAGGCGTTCGCTAGTCGACTGGTCCCACCCAGATCGTGCGGGCGGCCTTGAAGCCCAGACTGGCCTCGTCTTTGGGCGTGACCAGATTGACGACCTCGTTCCAGGAAGCCACCTCGGCGACCTCCACGCGCGCGCCGGGTACGATGCCATGCTCTTCAAGATAGGCCAGCAGCGAGAGATCGCGTTCGCCCTCTTCGGTGATACGGACCACGACGAACGCCTGCCCGGCGCGCGCCTGGTCGAGTGTCACCGCGCCGGGTGGCAGTGGGGGCGCTCCTGTGCCCGGGATCGGGTTACCATGCGGGCAGGTTTGTGGGTTGCCGAGCGCTTCGGTCAGCCGGGCCTCCACCAGCGGCGAGATGGCATGTTGAAGCGCCCCCGCTTCCTCGTGCGCCTGGTGCCACGACAGGCCGAGGTAGTCGGTCAGAAAACGCTCCAGAAGCCGGTGGCGGCGAATCGTGTCTTCGGCCACCTGCGTGCCTAATGGGGTCAGGTAGATTTCGTGGTCGTCGTGGATATCAATCAGCCCGTCGCGCGTCATGCGGCCCAACGTCGCGCTGACCGTCGACGGTGAGACGTCCATCCGCTCGGATAACCGCGCCGCGATGACGGACTTGCCCTCGTCGCGCATGTTGTACACGGCCTCCAGGTAGCCTTCAATGGTTGGGGTGACGTGGGGCAGGGATGCTTGAGATGGCATAGACGTGTCGTTTGCTGTTTGGCGGTGCGTATTCGTATTATCCGGTAATTGCGAATAAGTGCCAAGTCCATTTGCAGGATTTTAATTTCTATAATTACTATCTATTTTATCTTGACAGGGCTCGGCGTGTGTGCTAGCATTCGCATATACAAACGACCGGTGTTCGCCCCTACGAACAACGCGTGTTCTTGCAGGTGCGCACGTTGCAGTGGGTGAGGGTGAGGATACCCGGGACCGCACCGCAGCCCACCACATCGCAGCCAGGCGTCGCCCAGACGCCAACATTGGAGGGATCAACGTGTCTGGTAAACAGATCATCGCACTTGTTGCAGCAAGCCTCGCGCTCGTCGCGTGCGGTGGCTCGTCAGCCGGGGAACCGGCGGAGTCAGTGCCCGTGGAGGGCGCCGAACAGGAGGATGCCGGGCAAGCCCTGGCAGGTGTCGATCTGGACGAGATCAAGCGCTACGCGCTGGCTAACGCCGTTCAGATGAAGGCCGGCACCGAGGAACTGGCGGCAGCCGCTGATGCGTACTACGTGCTCGTCGAGGCTCATGGTTTCGACTACGACGCGGCCTGGGAGGCCGAGGGCGAGGCGCTGGCCGGACTGGTCGAAGATGCTCGCCGGGCCTGGGTGGACGCCAGCCTGTACTACGAACTGGATGAGGGCGTCGTCGCCGGTGTGCCCGAACTGGCAGACTACGACACCTGGATAGACGCGGGGCCACCCGCTTCTGAGACCCCGGATGAGGCGTTTGAATGGACGCTCGAACTCCCTGACGGCAGGTCGCTGGAAAGCCCCGGCAACCTCTTCCACAGCCTGTTGGAACCTGCGCTCTACGGCACCAATCCAGAGTTCGTCGGGGCGGAAGTGGACTTCGACGGGGATGGCGAGGTCGTGTTCACGGAGGTGTTGCCGGAGGCCAATATCCTAAAAGGGTCCGCCGATGCGCTGGACGGCGCGACTGCCGAGATGACAGCCGCCATAGAAGCCTGGGAACCCAACCTGGACGACACCTTCACGGCGCTGGTCGTCATGACGCCGACCATGAACGAGTACTTCGAGCAGTGGAAGCTGTCGGCCTTCGTCGCGGGCGAGGATTATGAGGAGGAGGCCTTCGTCGGCCTCAGCCGTCTGTTCGACATCACCAACATCCTCAACGGCCTCAACCTGGCCTACGACACGGTCAGCCCGCTGGTGGTCGAAGCGGACCCCGACCTCGACGCCCAGATACAGAGCGGCTACGACGACCTGACAGGCTACGTCGACGAGCTGTACGCCCGTGAGCAGAGCGGCGCGGCCTTCTCTGCGGAGGAAGCCGACCTGCTCGGCACGGGGGCCCAGGACAAGGCCGAAGCGCTGTCTGCGCTCGTCGCCCAGGCTGCTTCAGAGCTAGACGTGGGACTCGCCCTGGAGTAGGCCATAGATACCGAAGGTGGGGCCAGCCAGCGCATGGCGGCCCCACCCGATACACATCACATCGAACCCAACATCAGACCAGGCGAGTCACCATGCACCATCGTCGCACCTTGTTCTCGCATCTCTTACTCGTGCTGTTTGTCGCCGCTCTCGTCGCCGGCTTTCCTCCTGGACGCCTTCAGGCGGAAGAAGTGCCTGTCTGGCAGGCAGCCGAGACCATCCGGGGCCTGGCTTTCGAGGCCCAGAAGGAGCTTCTCGCCGCTGGCGGGGCGGACGATTCAGCCGCTCACTACGCAACCGCTGCCGCTCAGATCGAGCAGGCTGGCGAGCTTTACCGCGCAACCCTGCAACCTGATCTGCAAACCCACGCGTCCGATGCCGACCAGGCCATCGAGGGGGCGCTGGAGGCCGCCTATCGGGCTGCGCTCGGTGGAAACCGGCCTGCGCTCTCCGGCGCGCGAGGTCGGCTGTGGACCGCCATGCTGTGGGGCAGCTATGAGGTCACCGGGGCAGCCATCACGGCGGGCGACCCCGACCTGGCGCGAGCCTGGTTGCGCCTGCGAGAATACCGCCGGGCGACCCGCGTCAGCGTCGTCGAGAGTTACGCCGTGGAGGCGCTCGACGCCTGGAAGCACGGCGAAGCCGGGCCTGAAGCGACGCGCGAGCTTGTCCTGGGCGATTTGCGCGACTCGTATTTCTTCCGCCTGCGCGACGCTCTCGACCACCTTCAAGAAGCCGTCGATAAGGGGTACGCGAGCCGCGCCGCCGAGTGGGCGAGTCAGGCACGGGGATATTACGCCATCCTGGAGGCGGACTTTGGGGCCAGTCAGGGCGAGACGGCGGCGGCCTCCCTGGAAGCCACGCTCGCTGCCCTTGAAGAGGCGGTGCTCTTGCAGGATTGGGACGCCGTCGCCCGGCACATCTCCGAAACGCGCGCCCAGATTGCCTCCTACGAGCCGGTCGCCCTCTCCGCCGAGGATATCGCCCGGCGCAGCCAATTGCTCTACCTCTTCATCGACCTGGTTTACGTCGAGTACAAAGATGGCGTTCGTAATGGTGAGATCACCATCGAGACCGAGTATCTCGAAGCGGTGACGTTTCGCGACCAGGCTGAGGTTGTGTTCGAGGAGTTGCGCCCGCGCATCGCCGAAACTGACCCCGAAGCCGCTGTCCGCCTGGCCGAACTTTTGGGCGAGATGAACGTGGTCATGGGCGAACTCGGCGACAAGCAACTCATCCAGGCGCAGACCGAGGAGGCATTAGCTATCGTCGAGGCCACGCTCGGCGAGCAGGCTGTCTCGGACGACCTCTCGGCGACCTTTGACGTTATCGACTCGCTGCTCGACGAGATGATGGTACACGCTCGCAATGGCGACTACGCGCTTGCCGAGCGGACGCGCATTCAGGCCTATGCGCTGTTCGACGCCGGGCCAGAGTTGCGCTTGCTGGGTGTTTCGCCCGAACTGGCGGCCCGAATTGATGGTCTGTTCTGGCAGGGCTATCGACGCCAGCCGGGCTTTGGTCAATTGATCCCCCTGGAAGCGCCCTATGCAGACCTCAAGGCCCTCCGTGGGGAGATGGACCAGGCCCTCGACGAGGCCGAGCAAACCTTAAGTGCGGGCGTCTCGCCCCTGGCCATCGTCACCAACGCGGCCATCATCGTGTTCCGCGAAGGGCTGGAATCGGTCGTGATTCTGGTTGCCCTTCTGGCGAGCCTGGCCAAGGGGGCCAATCGCGCCTACCGTCGCCCGCTGGTTGCCGGGGCGGTGCTGGCCTTCGCCGCAACGATAGCCACCTGGGCGCTCGCCCGGCAATTGCTGTTGAGCCTCGCGCGCTTCGGCGAGCGTCTGGAGGCTGTCGTCTCGCTGGTGGCCGTCGGCGTGCTGCTGCTCATCACCAACTGGTTCTTTCACAAGATTTACTGGAAGGATTGGCTGGCACAGTTCCACAAGATCAAAGGTAGCCTGATTCGAGCCAACGTGGGCCAGACGCTAGGGCTGGTGGCGCTCGGCTTCACCAGCATCTACCGTGAGGGCTTTGAGACGGTGCTGTTCTTGCAGGCGCTCGTCCTGGAAGCCGGTCCGCTGGTCGTGCTTCAGGGTGTGGTGTTGGGCCTGCTGGCCGTGGCGATTGTCGGCGTGGTCACCTTCGCGCTCCAGCGCAGACTGCCTTATATGCACATGATGGTCTTCACAGGCGTTTTGATCGGTCTTGTGCTCGTCACGATGGTTGGCAACACCCTCCACGTCATGCAGGCCGTGGGTTGGCTGCCTATCACACCCGTGCCGGGCTTCAGCCCGCCTCACGACCTGGGCTTGTGGTTTGGCGTCTTCCCGACCTGGCAGACATTGCTGGGACAGGGCGCGGCGGCGGCGTTCGTCGTCGGCAGCTACTATCTGGCGGAGCACCAGAAGAGACGCGCGCGCCAGCGTGACGGGGGCCTCAACCAGCCGGTTGTTGCGCCGGAGCAGGTCTGAGTTCAGATGTTGTGAGAAAGTGTGGCCGAAGTCGTCGACGCCCAATTGCTGCACCGCGCTTTCGCCGAGACTCTCGCCGCACGATAATTGGTGACATCTCTCACTATCGCTCAGTACCCAAAATGTACTATACTGACAAGTGTAAAGTCGGATAAATCGTATTTACCAAATTTAACGGATGTTATGTCCGACGCATAAGACGGTTCGCGGAGCCACCATCCCCACATAACGCTCGCATCGCCCTCCCGTCCCAGCTTGTCTCCGGAACGCAGCCCAAAGGAGCAAGTGGGATGAATGTTTATGGGCGCAAGCCTGTAGACCTCCAGAGGGTTAGCACCCCAACCGGTCAAGTCTTCGTTATTCCAGAACGCTGCAAGGGATGCAGAATCTGCATCCAGTTCTGTCCCCAGCAGGTCCTCCACGAGTCGGAAAAGGCAAATTCAAAAGGGTATCACTACCCGCAAGTCGCCCAGGGCAAGGAGGAATCCTGCGTGCATTGCGAGTTCTGCACGATGGTTTGCCCTGAATTCGCCATTTTCACCACCGGGGGTGGACCATGACCACACGACGGGTGCTGACCGGCAAACACTTCATGCATGGCGACTACGCCTGCGCCGAAGGGGCTATCGCAGCGGGTTGCCGGTTCTTTGCGGGCTATCCCATCACGCCGTCCACTGAGATTGCAGAGCGACTGGCACGCCGCTTTCCTCAGGTTGGCGGCGTTTTTGTTCAGATGGAAGACGAGCTAGCCAGTATGGCGGCCATTATAGGAAGCTCGGCGGCTGGCAAGCGCTCGATGACGGCCACGTCGGGTCCCGGTCTTAGCCTGATGATGGAGAACCTGGGGCTGGCGGTCATGATGGAAGTTCCGTGCGTCGTGGTGGACATCCAGCGAGGCTCGCCCTCGACCGGGTTGCCGACAATGGCCGGTCAGTCCGACGTGATGCAGGCGCGCTGGGGGTCTCACGGCGATTATCGCATCGTTGCCTACTCGCCCTGGTCGCCGCAAGAGATGTTCGACCTGACGATTCTCTCTTTCAACGTGGCGGACCGCTACCGGGTGCCGGTGATAGTGCTGGCCGACGAGGTCATTGGGCACATGGTCGAACGGGTCGTCATCCCGCCGGAGGACGAGATTTCCTTTTGGGAGCGGAAGAAACCCCAGCAACCGCCCAACGGGAAGTTCAAACCCTTCCTGGCGGAGTCGTCCGATCTGGTGCCGCCGATGGCCCACGCTGGCGACGGATACCGGGTGCATTTCACCGGCCTGACGCACGACGAGCGGGGCTATCCCGATATGTCGGCGGAGACGCACCACCAACTGGTCACGCGCCTGATCGAAAAGGTCCGCAGAAGCGCAGACGATGTTACTCGCACTGAGGACTATTACCTCGACGATGCGCGCATCGTGGTCATCTCCTACGGGTGCACGGCCCGCTCTGCGCGGCGGGCTGTGCGCGAAGCCCGCGACCAGGGCATTCCCGTGGGGATGCTGCGGCTGATTTCGCTGTGGCCTTTTCCAGAGGAGCGCGTCCGCGAGCTTGCCAGTAACGCCGACGCGTTTGTCGTCGTGGAAATGAACCTCGGCCAGATCAGCAACGAAGTGGAGCGCGTGACGCGGCAGCCCGCACGGGGCGTCTTTCACGCGGGTGGCGCGATGATTCCGCCTGAGCCAATCCTCGAAGCGATTCAGAAGGTGGCGAACGATGCCTGAAGAGAAAATCGTCGATAGGCACCCCCTGGACGACATCATCCGTTCGGATCGCATGCCGCATATCTGGTGTGCAGGCTGCGGCATCGGCATCGCCATGCGCTGCTATGCCCACGCCATCCTGGCGTCGGGCATTCCGGTGGACCAACACGTCGTGGTGTCGGGCATCGGCTGCTCTGGCCGCGTGGCGGGCTACATGAACATCGATTCCTATCACACCACGCACGGTCGCGGGGTGCCGTTTGCCATTGGCCTCAAGCTGGCCAATCCTGACCTGATGGTCACGGTGTTCAGCGGCGATGGCGATCTGGCTGCTATCGGCGGGAATCACCTCATTCATGCCGCGCGACGCAACGTGGACGTCAAGGTGATCTGCGTGAACAACTTCAACTACGGCATGACCGGCGGACAGGTCGGGCCGACGACCCCTACCGGCGCTCGCGCCACCACGGCCCCCTACGGGAATCCCGAACTGCCGTTTAACCTACCCTACCTGCTGGCAGCATCCGGTGCCAACTACGTCTCCAGGTGGACCGTTCTCCACGTCCGCCAACTCAAGCAAGATATCCTGGATGCCTTTAACAGGCCGGGCTTCGTGTTTGTGGAGGTCCTTGCTCCCTGCCCCATTGGCTTTGGCCGGGCCAACAACATCGCCGATGGGCTGGAGGAGATGGAACTGTACCGGGAGCGCTGCGTGATGGCCGATGGTGTCCCACTGGAACAGTTGGGTATCGACCTGCGCGAGGAGCGGCCCATCTACGTTGGCACCTTCGTCGACCGCGACCAGCCGCCGTACCAGCCCATCCAACTGGAGGTGGATTCATGAGGAAGGAAATCCGGTTGGCGGGATTTGGCGGGCAGGGCCTCGGTCTGGCGGGCCTGATACTAGGCCGAGCGCTGGCTCTCTACGAGAACCTGGAAGCGGTCATGACCCAATCCTACGGGCCAGAAGCGCGGGGAGGGGCATCCAGCGCTAACGTCGTCGTCGCCGACAGGTCAATCGCCTACCCGTTCGTCCAGCAACCTGACATCCTCGTGGTGCTCTCACAAGAAGCCTACAACAAGTTCCGGCCCACCGCGCACCCTGAGGCTACGATCTTGATCGACGAACATCTGGTTGAGCCAACCCCCGACGACAACCCGCTGCGGATACCCGCGACGCGGCTGGCCGAGGAACTTGGCCGGAGGATCGTGACCAACGTGGTGATGCTGGGCTTCTTGACCGCCACGACCGGATTGGTCAGCCGGGAGGCCATGGAAAAGGCGATTGAGGACGCGGTACGGCCCAAGACGCTTCCTCTGAACCTTGAAGCCTTCGCAAAAGGCTTCGACTATGCTCGTACCCAACTACCCTCCTCTGAGGAGCAGTCGATATGAGCGATTCTGTGCTGGTCATCGGCGGGGGGATTGCAGGCATTCAGGCATCGCTGGATCTGGCGGAAGCTGGGGCGCGCGTGGTTCTGGTCGAGCGGGAGGCCACTATCGGCGGTGTGATGGCGGTTCTGGACAAGAACTTCCCCACCCTGGACTGCTCGATCTGTATCGAAGCCCCCAAGATGTCGGAAGTGGACCTGCACTCCAATATCGAGATTCTGTCGCTGGCCGAAGTCGATGAAATCGAAGGCGAACCCGGCGACTTCACCGTCTCCATCCGCCAGCGGGCGCGCTACGTGACCGACGAGTGCACGCGCTGCGGGGATTGCACCGCCGTTTGCCCGGTGGTGCTGCCCAACGAATATGACTCCGGCATGGCCGCCCGCAAGGCCATCTATACGCCAATTCCTCAGTCAGCCCCTGGTGCCTACGTGATCGACATGGCGGCCTGCCTGAACGCCCCGCCCAACTATCTGCCCTGTCACTACTGCTACGAGGCATGCCCTCCGAAATCGATTGATTTCATGATGCCCAGGGAACAGGTGCTACAGCGGCGGGTGGCCTCGATCATCGTGGCCGTGGGCTACGACATGCTCGACCCACGAGAGATGCAAGAATACGGCTACGGCCAGCATCCCGACATCATGACAGCCATGGAGTTCGAGAGGCTGATCAACTCGGCGGGTCCAACCGGTGGCGAAATTCTGCGCCCGTCTGATGGGGAACATCCGCATAACATCCTCTTTGTGCTGTGCGTGGGGTCGCGCGACCAACGTTTCTACCGCTACTGCTCCCGGTTTTGCTGCATGTATTCCATCAAGCACGCCTACCAAAGCATCGACCATGGGGTAGACGACGTCACGGTCCTCTACATGGACGTGCGCGCTTATGGGAAGGGCTTCGACGGTTTCTGGGAGCGCACCGAGACGGCTGGTGCCAAGTTCGTGCGCGGGCGGCCCTCTCGCATCCAGCCGAACGGCCAGCACATCCAGGTGACGTACGAAAACACGGAGACAAGCACTCGCGTCCAGGAAGACTACGACATGGTGGTGCTGGCGAATGCCGTCACACCGTCCAGGGGACTGGCGGAACTGTCGGAGCGATTGGGTATCGCGCTGGACGACGACGGCTTCATTAAGGCGCGCGAAACGCTCGGCGGGCTGGTGATGACGACTCAGCCCGGCATCTATGCCGCCGGATGTGCTACCGGCCCCAAGGACATCCCGGACAGCGTGGCGGAAGGCAGCGGGGCAGCGGCCCTGGCTCTGGGGCTTCTGGATGAGCGGTATTGGCCGGAGCCGCCTGACATTGAGCCAATGGAGGGCATCGACACGCCACGGGTGGGTGTGTTGGTGTGTCACTGCGGCAGCAACATCGCCGGGGTGGTGGACGTTGAGCGCGTCGTCGAAGCAGCCAAATCACTCCCGGAGGTGGTCTTTGCGGACAACCAGATGTTCTCCTGCGCGGGCAACACGCAGGCCGAGATCGAGGAGGCTATCAAGGAGCACCAAATTACACGCGTGGTGATCGCCGCGTGCTCGCCTAAGACCCACGAATCTATTTTCAAGGGCGTGCTGGTGCGGGCCGGACTGAACCCGTATCTGCTGGAGATGTCTAACATCCGCAACATGGACTCGTGGGTGCATAAATTCGACGAAGAGGCCGCCACGGTCAAAGCGATAGATATGGTGGCGATGGCGGTTGAGAAAGCCCGGCGGCTGACCCCGCTGGAGATCAGCCACCTACCGCTCACTCAGAGCGCTCTGGTGATCGGCGGCGGGATCGCTGGCATGACGGCTGCTGCTGCGCTGGCCCGGCAGGGCTATGAGACGCACCTGGTGGAGAAAGGTGACCACCTGGGGGGCCTGTTGAGGGAGTTGCACCGCGTCGCCCCGGCTGATCTGGAAGCCGATGGTCTGGTCAAGGCCAAAGCGAAAGACCTGAAGAAGACGCGCGTAAAGATTCATCTTGGGACAGAGGTGGAGATTATCGGCGGTGTGGTTGGCAATTTCCACGCACATCTTACGGACGACCAGCAACTCGACGTGGGGGCCGTGGTGGTCGCCACTGGCTCGCTGCCTTACCAGCCGCAGGAGTTTGGCTACGGCGACGACCCGCAAGTCATCACCAACCTCGAACTGGAACAATTGCTGGCAAATGGCGGGGTAGACGCCGATCCCATTACCTTCGTTTCGTGCGTGGGTTCACGCCACGAGAACATGGGTTGCTCTCGCTATTGTTGTACGTCGATGGTCGCTCAGGCGTTGAGATTGCGACAGATGGGTAAGCGGGTGCGCGTCGTCAGCAAAGACATTCGCACCTACAGTCGCCAGGCCGAGGAGCTATACGAAGAGGCAATGCGGGCCGGTGTGCAGTTCTTCCGCTATGATGACCACCTCCCACCCCAGGACGCGGTGAGCTTCGACGACGGCCACGTGGCGCTCTACGATCACCTGCTGGGAGCCAACCTGCGCCTTCCAACCGAAATGCTGGTGCTCGTGGTAGGGTTGCGACCCGCTCAGGACAATCTGTCTGAGCAGCTCAAGTTGTCGCGCAGCGAGGATGACTTCCTGATGGAGTTGCATCCCAAGTTGGGTCCAGCCGAGACGGCGGTGCAGGGTGTGTATCTGGCGGGCGCGGCGCAGGCGGCCAAGGACGTGCGGGAGTCGATGGCACAGGCGCTGGCCGCCGCCGGAAAGGCTGGAGCTTTGCTCGCCCGTGGGACCATCGAAAAGGAACCGCTCACGGCCCAGGTCAACCCGGACTTGTGTATCGGCTGCATGATCTGTGTCCGGGTGTGTCCGTTCAACGCTATCGAGCAAACCGGGCCGGTCAAAGAGGGAAAGGTGGAAATCATCGAAGCCGCCTGCATGGGATGCGGCAACTGCGCTGCCGAGTGCAACTTCGATGCCATCGACATGCCCTATTTCACCAAAGCGCAAATCCTGGCCCAGGTGGACGCGGCGCTGGAGAACAAACCTGAAGAAAAGTGCATCGTCTATACGTGCAATTGGTGTTCCTACGCGGGAGCCGATCTGGCGGGCATTGAGAAACGCCAGTACCCGACCTCGGCACGTATCATCCGCACGATGTGTTCGGCACGATTCGAAGAGGACTTCATCACCCACGCCTTCGAGCAAGGGGCAGGAGCTGTGCTCGTCACGGGCTGTCGCCTGACCGAGAGTGGCTCGGACTGCCACTATAACTACGCCAATGAGAAAACCTGGAAGCGTTTCCAGCATTGGCAGCGCAAACTCTCCCGCAAAGGCATCGGCGCCGAGCGATTGCAGCTACAGTGGATTTCGGCGGCTGAGGGGAAGGAGTTCGCCGAGAAGATCGCGGAGATGGACGAGATTGTCCAGCGTTATGCGCGCCAACTGGAGCAACCAGAGCCTATTGGGGGGTGACGATGGATCAGACGGCCCAAGAATCCGAAGAAGGGGTAATCGTCCTCGACGACGCCTGGTGGGAAGAATTGATGGCAGTGACCGACGGGGCTGCCGCCCCGTGTTTTCAATGCGGCGTCTGCACGGCAACCTGCCCCTGGAACCTGGTGCGAGACAGATTTGGGTCCGTGCGTCACTTCATGCGGCAGGCCCAGCTTGGCCTGCAGAATGGCGACGAGGACCTGTGGCTGTGCACGGCGTGCGCCCAGTGTGAAGCCCTCTGCCCGCGGGGGGTGCCCATTGCCGAGGTGTTTCGCGGCCTGCGCTACACCGCCTGGACCCGGCGCACCACACCGGCGGGCCTGCCATCTCTGCTCTGGTCTGTCTATTGGAACAACAACCCCTGGACACAGCCGCCATCGCAGCGCTCCCAGTGGGCCAAGAATATTTCCTTGCCCGATTTTGACCCCGACGAGCACGAAATCCTGTTCTACGTGGGCTGTACGTCGTCTTACGACAGGCGGGCGCAGAAAGTCACCCTCGCACTCGTGCAACTGTTCGAGGCGGCGGGTGTGCCGTATGGTTGCCTGGGCGACGACGAGCCGTGCTGTGGGGAGCCTGCACTGAGCGTGGGCCACCGGCCCTATTTCGAGGAGGTGGCTCAACAGGCAGCAGATGTCTTTGGCGAACGTGGCGTCACCGATCTGGTGACCGTCTCGCCGCACTGCTACGATACCTTCAGCAGCGAGTACCAGGGGGCCCATCAAGGGTTTCGGCCCAGCCACTACACCCAATTCCTGGCCGAGTTGGTCCAGGACGGACGCCTTGCTTTTGAGAGTCCGGTTGACCTCAAGGTCACCTTCCACGACCCCTGTTACCTGGCCCGGCGGCACAACGAGACTGAGGCGCCACGCTGCGTCCTCGACGCCGTTCCCGGCGTGCAACGGGTCGAGATGGAGCGGACGAGGATGGACACGCTCTGTTGTGGGGGGGGCGGGGGCCAGATGTGGCTTGAAACCGCTCCCGGCGAGCGCCTCTCTGATCTGCGGACGCAAGAAGCTGTCGCTACCGGAGCCAACGTGCTGGCGACGGCCTGCCCGTTCTGTATCGCCTGCCTGGAGGACAGCGTGAAGGCTCAGGGCATCCAGGACTTGGTGGTGATGGACGTGGCAGAACTTGCGGCCTTGGGGCTGGGTGATTGAGCCCCTCACCTTCACGCGGAGGGTCTGACATGGTTGCTTCCCTGTACGGCGTCGACGAGGAGCAGAAGGCGGTCTGGGTCTTCCTGGAACAGGAAGGTGGAAAGCTGACCGGCGTCTGTCTGGAACTCCTGGCCAAGGGACGCCGGTTGGCCGATCAGGCAGGTTGGCAACTCGGCGGGCTGCTGTTGGGACGGGGGGTGGCCGAACTGGCGCAAGTCGCTATTGCCCACGGTGCAGACGAAGTCATCCTGGCCGAGCACCCACTGCTGGAGCTGTTCACCGTCGATGGCTATTCTCGCGTGACGTTTGAGGTGCTGATGCAGTACAAACCCAGCGTTTTGCTGCTGGGCGCGACGCCGAACAGCCGGGACGTGGCGGGCCGCTTGGCCGTACGGTTGCGGACGGGCTTAAACGCGGACTGCACCGATTTGCGCCTGGACGCTGACACCGGCCTCCTCATCAGCGAGGTGACCGGCTTTGGAGGGGGGATTCTGGCGCTGCTGGAGTCACCCGATCACCGCCCGCAGATGTCCACGGTCAGGCCGGGCGTCTTCCCGCGGGGCGAGCCTGACAGACGCAGGCAGGGCAAGGTGGTCCGCTTCCCGGTGGAACTGACCGACGACGTGATTCACACACGTATCGCGGAACGCATCATCGGAGAGGAACGTGACCTGACTCAAGCCGAGGTGCTGGTCATCGGCGGGCGCGGCATCGAGGGGCACTTCGACCTGATGCAAGACCTTGCCGACCTGATCGGCGGTGAAGTCGGCTCCACACGCCCGCCGGTAGACGAGGGTCAGGTCGAGCGTGAGCGCATGGTCGGCCAGACCGGTGTGGTCTGCCGTCCGAAGGTGGCGATTGTTTGCGGCGTCAGCGGAGCCTTTCACTTTGTGGTGGGCATTCAGGAGGCCGACACCGTTATCGCCATCAATTCCGACCCCGAGGCCCCGATCTTTGAGTTTGCGGATTACTGCATCGTGGGCGACGTATTCGAGGTCGTGCCTGCCCTGGTGGCTGCCCTCCGGCCTGCCCCCGAGGTGTCTGAGGTGTCTCATGGCTGAACTGCATATGGTGGTCTGCGTCAAAGTCGTGCCCAAGCCGGAGGAAATCCGGGTAGACCCCGAAACGCGTTTGTTGGAGCGTGCCGGGGCGCGTTCCGAGATCAATCCACCGGACATGAACGCCCTGGAAATGGCGTTGGACCTGAAAGACCGTTATGGTGGTCGGGTGAGCCTCCTCTCGATGGGGCCGCCGTTCTTTGAGCCGTACCTGCGAGTGGCGCTGGCAATGGGCGCGGATCATGCCTACCTGCTCAGTGACCGGGATTTCGCCGGGGCAGATACGCTTGCCACGACGTACACCCTGGCGAAAGGCATCCAAAAGATAGGACAGGTCGATCTCATTCTCTGCGGCGAGGAGTCCTCCGACGGGGCGACCGGTCAGGTTCCGCCCGGCCTGGCAGAGTGGCTTGACGCCAACCAGATAACACTCGTCAACCGGCTCGACGTTGACGTGAAGCGGCAGTTGATTCGTGGCCGTCGAGAGATCAAGGGCGGCTATGAGGTGCTGGAGGTCCGGTTACCGGCTGTGATTTCGGTACAGACGGCGTCCAACGAGCCACGCTTCATGGACTACCGGATCAAGTCGCAGGCGTCCATGGAAGACCGGGTGACCGTGTGGGCGAAAGACGATCTTGGAGCAGAGGATTCCCACATCGGCCTTGTTGGGTCGCCCACCAGAGTTTCGGGCCTGGCGCAGGCTTCCACACACGAACGCAGGCGACAATTCCTTGAAGGGGCTCCCGAGGACATAGTGGGCCAACTGGCGAGCATCCTGCACGAGCTAAGCTGACATACGAGGAACATCTCGCCTTCTCCGGGCTTCTCTATCACGGAGGTCCGTCGTCGAGCGTAACTCGAAAAGGCATCGTCAAAGTCACAGTAGTCAGGGTAGTCGATACATTCCTCTTTCAACGTTTGGATGAAGTGCTCGGCTGGGCCGTTCTGCGTGGGCCAGCTGATCAACCCTCACTCATTTGTCCTCCACATTCAAGAGCATAACCGGGCCAAGCCGCAAACCTCCTCAGGCCTCCAACCTATGGAAATCCTCTATAGGGAGCCATTGAAAAGCCCGATATGGGCTGTGATTTTCTTCACTAACCGGCGCCTGAAAACAGTCTATTCTCAAGAGTGAAGACGGCAAAGTGGGCCAAGTGAGCCTGAATTCGCCGTTTCACTTGAGAGAACCGGTAGTGACAAACTCAACCCAGGAGGATTTACGATGACGGTCTCTGATCTCCCCAATCTCGTTGCGGCGAAGGTTGTCGACGCGCGCGGCAGCGCTTGCCCTGGCCCGCTGTTGGAAGCCAAGAAGGGCATCGGCGCGGTGGCAGTTGGCGAAGTGCTGGAAATCTGGTCGGCAGACGCGAATACCAGGAATGACATCCCCAGGTGGGCCGACAAGGTCGGTCACGAATTCCTGGGCTGTCTGGAGGCCGACGGCTACGACAGGCTTTTCATCAAGCGCCTCAAGTAGGGACAGCCTATGGGCACCAACCCCCAACCCGAAGACACGCGGGTTCTCATCCTGGCGACGCTGTCGGGTGGCTACGCTGGGGCAAACGCAGTCGGACAGCTGCATGCGTCCTATGCGCCGAACACCTACGTTCTGCCTGTGATGAGTCCCGCGATGTTCCCGGAGAGCTTCTACCTGCGAGCCTTTGAGCAGGGGATCGACGCCATCCTGGTTATGTACAGCGGCACCGACAGCCCGTTCAAGGGCGACTCTGAGCACACGGCGCAGATCATCAACCGCGTGTATCCCCTGATGAACGAGCGCGGCATCGACACACGGCGGCTGCGGCTGGTCGCCATCTGCACGGTTTGCACGGCGGCCTTCCAGAAAGAGATTCGCCTGATCAACGACGTGCTGGCCGAGATCGGGCCGGTGCGGGCGGAGGTGAAGCCCGTATGAACAGCGACAACCTGAAAGTGGACGCGCTGGTCGTCGGCGGTGGGATCGCCGGGATGCAGTCAGCGCTGGACTTGGCCGACCAAGGCTACCGCGTGGCGCTGGTCGAGAAAGAGGCCAGCATCGGCGGCAAGATGATTATGTTGAGCAAGGTCTTCCCGACGCTGGACTGCTGCTCGTGCATCACCACGCCCAAGATGTCCGCCGTCGCCCACCACGACAACATCACCCTGCTGACCACCTGCGATGTGCAGGCCTTCCACGAGAACGGGCAGGGGGGGTACAGCGTCGAGGTGCAGCAAAATCCCCGCTACGTGGATGCGGACGCCTGCACCGGCTGCCGCCAGTGTGAATACGTCTGCCCGATTGACCTGCCCTCTGCCTTCGACGTGGAGATGGGGGCGACGCGGGCCGTCCGCGTGCCGTTCTCGACAGCCGTCCCGCAGACAGCCTTCATCGACATTGAGTACTGCCTGCTGTGCGGCAAGTGCGAGAAGGTTTGCGCGGCAGACGCGATTGACTTCTCACAGCAGCCTTCCAACTTCACCATCGAAACCGACGCGGTGGTGCTGGCGACGGGCTTCCGGCCCACGCCCACCGACGCGAAACAGGAATACGGCGCTGGGGAAATCCCCAACGTCATCGACGCCTTGAGCATGGAGCGCCTACTGGCCCCCACCGGCCCCTACGGGCACATTCTGCGGCCTTCAGACGGCAAAGAGCCGGAGTCGATAGCCTACGTCCAGTGCGCCGGATCTCGCGACCAGACGCTCGGCGTCGAGTACTGCTCGCGGGTGTGCTGCATGTACGCCGTCAAGCAAGCAATGCTACTATCCGGGGCGCTGCCGCTGGCCGACATCACCATCTACTACATGGACATCCGCACCTTTGGCAAGGGCTACGAGCAGTTCTACCAGAACGCGAAAGCGATGGGAATCGAGTTCGTGCGCGGCAAAGTAGCCGTGATCTCCGAAGACGAGGAGCGCAACCCGGTCTTGCGCGTCGAACTGACCGACGAGGGGCACATCGTCGAGCGGCAGCACGACCTCGTGGTGCTCTCGATTGGGATGCTGCCGGGCGACAATCTCGAACCGGTCTTCGGTGTGCAGCCTAACGCCGACGGTTTCGCAGCCGTCCCCGCGCCCGTGCTGATGCCCGCCGTGACTGGACGGCCCGGCATCTTCGTCACCGGCACGGCCTCCGGGCCGATGGACATCGTAGACAGCATCGTGCTGGCCGGGGCCGCCGCCGCGCAGGCCGCTGCATACCTGGAATCATCCCGCAGCAGCCTGCCCGCCGCCGTTCCGGCAGCCATACCGGAGGTGGCCAATGCCTGAGCAAGACGATACTCTCATACCTGAACAGGACGACACCCCCGTGTCTGAGCAGGACGATGCCCGGGTCGCTGTTTACGTCTGCCACTGCGGCGGCAACATCAGCGACTCGGTGAACTGCGAGCACGTGGCCGAGGTGCTGCGCGGGCTGCCGAACGTGGTCGTCGCCCGCACCGACATGTCGATGTGCTCCGACGCGGGCCAATCCCTGATCGAAGAGGACATCTGCGAGAACGGTGTCAACCGCGTGGTGGTCGGGGCCTGCGCGCCCGCCCTCCACGAGCGCACCTTCCGGGGGACGGTAGCACGGGCCGGGCTTAATCCGTACCTGTACCATCACGTCGGCCTGCGCGAGCAGGACTCGTGGGTGCATCACGGCACGCCCGACAAGGCTACTGAGAAAGCCATCCGGCTGATGCGCGCTGGCGTGGCGAAGGCCGCGCTGTTGGAGTCGCTCGACACCATCCGCCTGCAAGCCGAACAGCACGCGCTGGTGATCGGCGGCGGGGTGGCCGGGCTGCGCGCCGCCTGGGACATCGCCGGGCGCGGCATCCGCGTCACCCTGATCGAGAAATCTCCCTTTCTGGGCGGGCGCATGGCCCAGCTTGAGACAATCTTCCCCACTGGCGAGAACGCGCGTCATGCCTTGCACGGGCTGATCGAGCAGGTGCAGGCCCACCCGCTGGTGACGGTGCTCACCGGCGCGGAACTGACCGCCGTGCGCGGCTACGTGGGCGACTTCCAGGTCGAGATCACGCAGACGCCGCGCGGGGTGGCCGAGGATTTCGCCGCCTTCGAGGCGGCGGAAGCCGCCTGCCCGGTCGAAGTGCCCGACGAGTTCAACTACGGGCTAGCGATGCGCAAGGCTATCTACCAGCCCTATCCCGGCGCTGCCCCGGACACCCCCGCCATCGACTGGGCGGCCTGCACCCGCTGCGGCGAGTGCCTGGACGCCGGGCCGGGGATCGACCTGGACGGCACGCCGCAGGTGCACGAGCTGAAAGTCGGGGCAGTGGTCGTCGCCACGGGCTTCCAGCCCTACCAACCGCGCGAAGGTGAGTATGGCTACGGGCAGTTCCCGGAGGTCGTCACGCTGGCCGAGATGGTCCGCCTGCTGGCGCTGAACGAAGGCCAGGAGCGCCTGACGTGGCGCGGGCGTGACGTGAACACCATCGCGCTGATCCACTGCGTGGGCAGCCGCGAGATTCCCGGCGTGCAGGAACCGCACGAAGACGGGCGTGTCAATGACTACTGCTCGCGGGTGTGCTGCACGGCCACGCTCCAGTTGACCAACGAGCTGCGCCAGCACTTCCCGCAAGTCGAGTTATTCGACCTGTACGAAGACATCCGCACCTACGGGGGCGGGCACGAGGCCATCTGCCGGCAGGCGTCGGAGAGCGACGTGCGCTTCATGCGCTTCCGTGGCGACGAGCGGCCCGAAGTACTGGCCGCGCCGTCCGGCGAGGAAAGCCCGCTGCTGGTCCGCGTCAAGGACTACCTGACGTGGGGCACCGAGCTAGACGTGCCCGCCGACCTGGTGGTGCTCGCCACCGGCATGCTGCCCAATCCGGTGGACGACATCGTGGACCTGCTGAAGATCGCCGAGGGCAATGACCGCTTCCTGCTGGAAGTCCACCCCAAGCTGCGCCCGGTCGAGACGGCATTGACCGGCGTGGTGCTGGCGGGCACGGCGCAGGGGCCGATGAACATCCAGGAAACCTGCGCAGCGTCGTCGGCAGCAGCGGCCAAGGTCGCGGTGCTGCTGGGCCGGGGCGAGGTCTCGCTGGAGCCGTTCGTCGCGCGCGTCAACCCGGACCTGTGCAACGGCAGCGGAGAGTGCGTGGCGGTGTGCGCCTACGAAGACGCCATCTCGCTCGAAACGTTTCCGGTGGATGGCCGCACGGCGCGCAAGGCAGTCGTTTCGCCCGCCAACTGCGTGGGCTGCGGGGTGTGCGTGAGCGTCTGCCCCAACCGTGCCATCGACGTGCAGGGCTGGACGCTTGACCAGTACGAGGCGATGGTGTCCGCGATCGCAGCCGACCTGCCCGAACTGGAGGTGGTCAGATGACCGACAAGGAAGCTGCCCGCGAGCGCACCGCGCTGCTCAAGAAGCTCCGCGAGGAGCACAAGGAGAGCATTGAGAGCACCCGCGCCCACCTGAAAGCGCAGCAGGAGATTCGCCGCGCGATCACTGGGGCGATGCGTGAGGGGGCCACCACGGTGCCGGAGATCGCGGAGGCCAGCGGCCTCCAGGCGGACCAAGTGCTGTGGCACGTCACCGCCATGAAGAAATACGACCTCGTCGTGGAGACGGGCAGGAACGGGGACTACTACTGCTATTCGCTGCCGGAGGACCAATCATGAGCACCCGTGTCGACACCCACCTGCTGGAAGAAATCAAAGCCTACGGCGACACTCACCCGGAAGCCTGCTTCAACTGCGGCAACTGCACGGCTGTTTGCCCGCTTTCGACCGACGGGACGCCCTTTCCCCGGCGGATGATCCGCATGGCCCAGGTTGGGCTGCGCGAGGACTTCCTTAGCAGCAAGGAACTCTGGCTGTGCTACTATTGCGGCGAGTGCAGCGATACCTGCCCCCGCAAGGCCGAGCCGGGCGAGTTCATGGCCGCTGCCCGCCGCTACGCCATCGCCAGCTACGAGAGCATGGGGTTAGGCAGGCTGCTCCACCGGCGACCCTTGTGGTCGGTGGTGTTCATGGTGATCCTGGCCATTTTGCTGGGTGGCTTCATGTACACCCGGCGCGGCGAGGTCCCGGCAGGGCACCTGGCCCTGTTCGATTTCATCCCCTACGAGGTCATTCACAACCTCGGCCTGGCCGCGATGGTGTTCGTGGGGCTGACCGGCCTGTGGGGCATGGTCAACATGATCCGCTACGAGGTCAGGGGCCGCCACCTCGAGAAAGGCGTGCGCTACAACTGGGCGCAGGCGCTGTGGGACACGCTCTTTGGCGAAGTCCTGGCCCAGAAACGCTTCCGCGAGGCCTGCGACCAGGGGCCGAACTCGCCGCGCTTGTACGTCAAGAAGTGGTTCGTACACGCCATGACGATGTGGGGCTTCCTGGGACTGCTGGCGGCCACCATCCTCAACTACGCCGCCGAGCTGCTGGGCATCAAAGCGACGGGGACCTGGGTCCCGCTCTGGAGTCCGATCCGGCTGCTGGGCACGATCTCCGGGCTGCTCCTGACCTACGGGGCGACGGTTTCCATCGTGAAGCGCTTCGTGAAGGCCGACCGCCCGACCGAGTACTCCACCACCGCCGACTGGGCCTTCCTGGCCCTGCTGTGGTTGAGCGGCGTGACCGGGTTCGCGGTGGAGGCGGCGCTCTACCTGCCGCCGCCCCAAGCGTGGGCCTACTGGATGCTGCTTTTCCACGTGGCGGTGGCGATGGAGATGGTGCTGCTGGTGCCCTTCACCAAGTTTGCTCACGTCATCTACCGGACGGTGGCGCTGTACCTCTCGATGCTGAAGCCACTGCCGGAGAAAAAGCTGGCCCCGGCCCCCTCCGGCACCGATTGAGCGCGCCGGGGGGCGGGCCTTACCAACGTCAAAATGCACGGTTGTTTCATTCTCACCACATAAAGGAGACCTCAAATGGCTGAACAAAAAATGGTCGTCGTGTGCAACGGCGGCACCCCCGCGAATATCATGCCCACGCTGATCTTCTCGTCGTCGGGCATCGCGCTGGACTACGAAGTTCACGTGTTTTTCTGCCCGGCGGGCGCTAACTGGACGCTCAAGGGCGCGCTGGAAGAACTCGGCACCCCCAAGGGTCTGCCCAACCCGGTCGACCTGATGAACACCATCCTGGATCAGGGAGCCAAGGTTGTGCTCTGCGAGCTGGCGCTCGAAAACAAGGGGATTGACCCCAAGGACATGCGCGACGAGCGCATCCTGATCGAGAAGGCTCCGCCCTTCCTGATGGACGCCGAAGGCGCGGCAATGACCTACGTCTTCTAACCACTCCCGATCACGAGTAAGGCCGGTGCGCCCAGACAGACACACCGGCCTTTTTGTATGTGGCAGGAGGGGATTGCTGGGCTACTGCTCTGCGATGAGCAGCAGGTCGGCGTTGAGCGGGTCGTGGATAAACCCCCAGAAGGCTTCGACGGCCCGGTTGGCCGGGTTCATCCTGCGCCGGACCATGTAGATCATGCGGCGAAGGTCGAAGCCCGCCACCGGCACCTCGACGACCGTGCCCGCGTCCAGCGCCCATTCCGCCGCCAGCCGGGAGACGAACGACACCCCGAACCCGGCTTCAATCGTCTTGATGATCGCTTCGGCGTTGCCAAGTTCCATGAAGATGTTCATGTCGTCGAGGGCGATGTCGTGCCTGCCCAATTCGGCCAGCATCACGCGCCGGGACGCAGAAGTCTGTTCGCGGACGATGAGGGGCTGGTCGATCAGTTCTGAGGGGTCGACGTACTCGCGTTTGGCCCACGAATGCTCGGTGGGGACGATCAGGACGATGTGATCGCTGAAGAATTCCTGAAGCTCCAGGTCATCGCCCAACACGTCGTGGCTGATGACCCCCAGGTCGGCCTCGTCCTCCAGCAGGCGGGGCACCACGTAATCCGGCGTGCAGCGCAAGATGGACATCCTCACTGCCGGGTTGCGGTACTGGAAGCGCGCCGCGAACTGGGGCAGGATGTACTTCCCGGTCGTGGTGCTGCACGCGATGCGAATTTCGCCCACGATCTGGTCGTGAAATCCTTCCATGATCCGCTCAACCTCGACAGATTGGCGGACCAGCTTGCGGGCGCGGGGCAGCAGGAGGCGGCCCGCATCGGTCAGCTTGAGGCTGCCGCCGGTTCGCTCGAACAGGTCAACGCCCAGGCCCGTCTCCAGCATCTTGATGTGATGGCTGACTGTCGGCTGAGTGAGGTGCATCTGGCGGGCTGCCTCGGAGAAGCTCAGGCTTTCCGCCGCGTGGATAAATGTCTGTAGGCGCAGCAAGTCAATCATCGTGAGGGCATCCTGCCTGGCGGCATTGGCTAAAGCACCCATTATATGAGGATCCACCCGGTCCGTAAACCGGCAGGCGCTCGTGATGGGCTTCACATTCCAGCTATTTCAATCAGAGCACCCGGGCGAATCGGGAGAGACGGCGGTTGGGACGCCCGCGTCGTTCTCAGTGTCGTTGCGGCATACTTTCCCTTTGCGATAAATCAGTGCCTCGCGGGAAAGCCTATTTGGCCTCTTAGAGGGGATTGACATTGGAGCAAAGCCAGTGTACGGTACGTTTGGTATCCGGTATCCAATTGTGTCGAACCCCGCAATTCACATCCTGCATCGCTCTTGGGATTCATTCGGTTGTTCAGTTGCTCCACTAAACGGGACTGGTACTGAGGATAACCCAGATGCATGAAGGCCCTGATGGTGAATCTACCTTTGGGCGATACATCGAGAGCGACCGGGATCTGGTGGTCGACACCAACCTCCAGGGACCCTACCTCTGCATTCGTGCCATGCTCGACCTGCTACGCGCCTCGGATGGGGCAGACCAGAACTGACGCAGAGGTATATGGTTTCACAACACATACACTACTTCCCCTAACCGAAGGAAAGACGAATCGTGCCGAACACAATCACAATTCAAGATGTCGAGTCAGCCCGCTTGCTGGTTCAGAAGCACCTTGTAACGACCCCTCTCGTTCACAGCCCGGAATTCAGCGAAGCCGTTGGCAGCGACGTGTACTTCAAGTTGGAGAGCTTCCAACTGACCCATGCTTTCAAAGCACGCGGCGCTCTGTACAAGGTCTCTAGTCTGACGCAGGCGGAAAAAGAGAAGGGCGTCATCGCCGCTTCGAGCGGCAACCATGCGCTTGGGGTAGCTTTCTCATCCGCTCTTTTGGGCATCGAGGCCACCGTCGTCATGCCCACTGGCGCGCCTGCTACCAAGATTGAGCAGGCAAGGCGCTATGGGGCGGAGGTGCTGCTGCATGGAGAGACCTACGACGATGCGTTGGCCCATGCCCAGACATTAGCCAGGGAGCACGGCAAGGCGCTGCTATCCAGCTTCGATGACCCCAAGGTTATCGCCGGACAGGGTACGATTGCGCTGGAGGTGCTGGATAGCCTGCCTGACGTAGACGTGTTCGTCGCGCCAATTGGCGGCGGGGGCCTTGTGTCGGGCCTGGTGTTCACCCTGCACGAACTACAACATCCGGCGCGCGTGATTGGCGTGGAGGCCGCTGGGGCGCCGAAGATGCTCGAGTCCTTGCGCGCGGGGGAGCGGATCAAACTGCCGCGCATTGAGACGATTGCCGACGGCATTGCCGTCCAACAGCCTGGCGCGCTCAACTTTGACTTCGTGCGGCGCTACGTGAAGGAAATCCTGACCGTCACTGACGCGCAGATCTATGAAGCCATGGGGCGAATGCTGTACGACGTGCGCGTTGTGGTTGAGCCAGCGGCGGCGGCACCGGTGGCGGCTTTGCTGTTCGACGAGACTCTGCACAATCTCGACCAGACCATCTGCTGCATAATCACCGGTGGGAACATATCGCACACGCTCCTGCAGCGCGTCGCAGAAGGCAGGGGGACGCCAGCAAGTACCCGAAAGGCGGACTCTCCCAGGCCCACTTCGATCATGTAGGTTATAATAAACAAGCTAAATGAGATGAAGATTGGCTAAGATCGCCCTCAATCGGCGGGACCGCGCCATCATCCTCGAACTCGATCCTAGCTCTCGTCAGGTTACGACATGCCCTTACCCAGCACATCAAAGAGCGGCGGACAAGCAGCCTTAGCAGCCCAGGACACCAGGGTGAGCGCCCAAAAAGACTCCTCCTCGTTGGAGGGGATTGTTTTCGACATCAAGAGGTTCTCAATTCACGATGGCCCAGGGATTCGCACCACCATCTTTTTAAAGGGATGTCCTCTGAATTGCGTGTGGTGTCACAATCCCGAGGGTATGGCCCCAACCGCGGAAATCCTCTATCGGGAGAACCTGTGCATCCGGTGCAACACGTGTCTGCACACTTGCCCGCAAGGCGCGATCACGCTGTCCGAGGAAGGATTCCCAATCACTTCCGAGGACAGATGCATACTCTGCGGGGATTGTCTGGAAACGTGCCCCACCGGAGCGCGCGAGATCGCCGGGCGTGAGGTCACGGTCGCAGAAATGATGGTCGAAATCGAAAAGGACGTCATCTTCTACGACGAATCAGGAGGCGGCGTCACCCTCTCTGGAGGGGAACCTCTGAGGCAACCCGACTTCCTCTCTGCTCTCTTGGAAGCCTGCAAGGCGCGAGACATTCACACCGCCGTGGATACCAGCGGCTTTGCTCCGCCATACGTCCTGGACAAGATCAACGAGCACGCAGATCTTTTTTTGTACGACTTGAAATTCATAGATGACGAAGCGCACCGCAGGTTCACTGGTGTCTCCAATGCGTTGATACTCGAAAACCTGCGAAGACTTTCATCACGAGGCTCTTCAATCATCGTCCGTGTCCCTATCATTCCGGGGATAAACGACGATGACGAAAGCGTGACTAAGATTGGAGAATTTGTGGCCGCTTTGCCCCGATCACCCCAGGTGGACATTCTGCCCTACCACGCCACGGGCACTGAGAAATACAGGCGGCTGGGCAAGGAGTATCCCCTGTCGGACACGCATTCTCCCTCGATAGAGACTATGGTAGAGATTACCGGACGTTTGCAGGAATTTGGATTGCAGGTCACCGTAGGAGGTCAGGACCATGCCCATGAGTGAAAGAGTTGTCCGCCTGAGGCAGCAGAGCGTCGAGACCCACCCCTCCCTGTCTGCCGAACGGGCCCGACTGCTCACCGAGTTCTACTCTCAGGATATGGGTATCATATCTGTCCCGCTGCAGCGGGCCCTCGCCTTCGAATACTTGATGGAAAACAAGACCGTTTGCATCAACGAGGGCGAGTTGATTGTGGGGGAGAAAGGCCCTACTCCCCAGGCTGCTCCCACCTTCCCTGAACTGTGCTGTCACAGCCTTGAGGACCTGGACATCCTCGATTCGCGGGAGAAAATCTCCTTTTGTGTCAGTGACGAAGTCAGGCAATTATACGAGGGGACCATCATCCCTTTCTGGAAGGGGAGGTCCATCCGTGATCTGATCTTTGCCGAGATGACGGAAGAGTGGAAAGCAGCTTATGAGGCTGGCATCTTCACCGAGTTCATGGAGCAAAGAGCGCCCGGACACACAGTTCTGGACGGGAAGATTTATCACAAGGGCTTCCTGGACTTCAAGCAGGACATTCAGGAAAGTCTGCAGAAACTGGATTACCTGACCGATCCAGACGCCTACTCCAAACAAGAACAACTGAAGGCGATGCGCATCTGCGCGGATGCCCTGATTCGCTTCGCGGAGCGCCACGCGGAGAAAGCCAGGGAGCTGGCAGCCCAGGAGTCCGACCCTCAACGCAGGGAGGAACTGGAGCATATCGCTCAGGTCTGCGACCGCGTTCCGGCACATGCCCCCAGGGATTTCTGGGAAGCCCTGCAATACTACTGGTTCGTTCACCTTGGCGTGACCACCGAACTGAACACCTGGGACTCGTTCTGCCCCGGAAAGCTCGACCGGCACCTATACCCCTTCTATGTGAGAGGGCTGGACGAGGGAACGCTGACGCCCGAAACCGCCACCGAATTGTTGCAGTGCTTCTGGATCAAGTTCAACAACCAACCCGCACCGCCTAAAGTCGGCGTCACGGCGGAGGAAAGCAGTACCTACACGGACTTCGCACAGATCAACTTGGGCGGTCTGAAGCCGGATGGTTCCAATGCCGTCAACGACCTCACTTACGTGATTCTGGACGTGATTGAGGAAATGCGGCTGCTACAACCCAGTTCCTCTGTCCAGCTCAGCAAGCAAAGCCCAGATCGCTTCCTGAAGCGGGCGGCCAGGATCATTCGAACGGGCTACGGGCAGCCCTCGGTATTCAACAGTGACCTGATCGTGCAGGAACTGGTTCGGCAAGGGAAGTCCGTTGAAGATGCCAGAAATGGCGGATCCAGTGGCTGCGTCGAGGTCGGCGCTTTTGGGAAAGAGAACTACAACCTGACCGGCTACTTCAACATGCCAAAAGTGCTGGAGATCACCCTGCACAATGGCGTTGACCCCCGAACAGGGAGACACGTTGGCCTGGAGACAGGTGCCCCGTCACAGTTCGAGTCCTTCGGAGAGTTCTTTGCAGCCTACGAGAGACAACTCAACTACCTGGTGGGTGTCAAGGTGCGGGGAAACAACGTCATCGAGCGCCTGTATGCCGCTTACATACCTACGCCGTTTATGTCGCTGATAATCGACGACTGCATTGCCAGGGGTAAGGACTACCACGATGGTGGCGCTCGCTACAACACGACCTACATCCAGGGGGTCGGTGTAGGCACGATGACCGATGCTCTGACCGCCATCAAGTACCACGTCTTTGACGAGAAGACGCTGACGATGGAGGAACTGCTGGAAGCGCTCGGGCAGGACTATGAGGGCAACGAAAAGACACGTCAAATCCTCTTGAACAGAACGCCGAAGTACGGAAACGACGACGACTACGCCGACGACGTGATGCAGGAAGTATTCGAGGCTTACTACGAGGCGATAGATGGCCGCCAGAACACGAAGGGCGGCACTTACCACATCAATCTGCTGCCGACGACTGTCCACGTGTACTTTGGGTCAGTCATTGGGGCCACGCCCGATGGCCGGAAGGCGGGAGAGCCGCTTTCCGAGGGAATCTCCCCTGTGCAGGGCGCGGATCGGAATGGCCCGACTGCCGCCCTCAAATCCGTGGCGAAGATGGATCACGTGCGCACCGGTGGCACCTTACTCAACCAGAAGTTCACGCCGCAGTTGCTGGCAGACGATGCAGGTCTGGAGAAACTGGGCCACCTGGTGCGGTCATACTTCAGGCTGGATGGGCATCACATCCAATTCAACGTCGTGGACGCCGCCACGTTACGGGCGGCCCAGCAGGAACCGGCCAAGTACAGAGACCTGATCGTACGCGTGGCGGGCTACAGCGACTACTTCTGCGATTTGAGCAAAACCTTGCAGGACGAGATCATCGCCAGGACTGAGCATCAGTCTCTCTAGCCGGGCACGAAGCCGTCTCTGATCTTCGAGGCGTGCGCCAAGACGGATTTCACGCGGGAGCGATAGGGGATCGCTCCCGCGATGTTTTGGCAAGTTTTGACACTCTGGCTATTCACCATAGGTCGTTCTTGGAACACTACGCCCACCTACTCAGGCAAGGAGGCAATGGCTTCAAGTAGTCGTTCGTTGTCGACAGCCGGGCGGGGTGCGATGCGAATGTAGGCAGGCAGCCCAAACGACGCACCCGACCGCACGAGGATGTGTCGCTCCAGCAGGCTTCTGGCGAAGGCCAGGCTGTCGCCCACGTTCACGAGGGCATAATGCGTGTCAGTAGGTAAAACCTCTAAGCCCAGCGCGCGCAGGTCGGCGCAGAGTTTTGCACCCAGGCTACGGGTGGCGGCGATAGTGTGCTTCAGATGCTCTGCATCCTGGAGGGCGGCGAGTCCCGCCACCTGCGCGGCTGTGCTGACGCTCCAGGGCGGCTGGGCGACGCTCAGTGGCGTCAGCGTCTCAGGGGAGCCTAGCAGGTAGCCCAGCCGGAGGCCCGCCAGGGCGTGTTCTTTGGTCAGGCTGCGCAGCAACAAGACACGCGTGCCAGCGGCTTCGTCCAGCCAGTTCTCCAGCGCGGGCGGTGTGCGGACGAAAGAGCGGTAGGCTTCGTCGATGACCCACAGGGCATCTGGGGCTGCTGCACGCAGCCGAAGCAGACTCTCGGCATCCAGCAACCGCCCGGTGGGATTGTTGGGGTTGCAGACAAACACGATGTCAGGGCGGCTATTTGCCAGTGAATTCGCCAGCGCCGTGTCGAAGGCGTAGCCGTTTGCCTCGTCGGCCCATATCTCGACCACCGCCGCACCCATCACCCGGCAGGCGTGCGCGTACTCACCGTACGTTGGAGAGAGCACGGCGACGCGCCTGTCGCGGTCGGCGTAGGCCAATGCAATCAGCCAGATCAACTCGCTGGCCCCGCTGCCGACCAGCACGTATTGGCGCGTGACACTATACTGCTCGGCGATGGCCTCGCTGATGGCGTCGGCGTGGCGGTCGGGGTAGGGTGCGGGGTCCAGTTCAGCCAGCGCCTTTTTGACGGCGGGCGACGGGCCAAATGGGTTGATGTTCGTGCTGAAGTCCAGCACACCCGCCGGGTCGTGCCCGGCAGCCTTGAGGTCGCGGGGTACGACGGCGCCATGCTGCACCGCCTTGAGGTGACGCAGTTCTGGGCGAGGATCAGGTGGCCTCATCGCGTTTCACTCCGCGCCAGCAGCCAGCGCAGCAGTGTTGCTCCCACTAAGGCTGCCGCTGTTGCGACGCCTGCCACGCGCAGCGCCCGCCCGATGTCGCCGGGTTGGGGGGCAGGGCCGTCGCCCAGTTGGTAATGATCGACCTTCTCCAGCGAAATCCCCAGCGCCCCCGCCATCGCCCCCATCGGCCAGCCCGCGTTGGGACTATCGGTCTGGGCGTGGTCGCCGAGGGCTGTATTCCACGCGCCGGGCCCATCCTCCCCGACGACCCGCGCCGCAGCCGCGATGCAAAGCGCAGTGAGGCGCGACGGTATGGTGTTCAGCACGTCGTCCAGCCTGGCCGCACCCTGCCCCAGTTCGGCGTGTTCGGGATCGCGGTAGCCTATCATCGCGTCGGCGGTATTGACGAAGCGATAGACCCACGCCGCAGGCAGTCCCCCCGCCACGTAGTAGAGCAGCGGCGCAACCAGACTGTCGCTCAGGTTCTCGGCCACCGACTCGATGGCGGCGCTCGCCACCTGTCCGGCGTCAAGCTGGCCGACGTCGCGGCTGACCAGGTGCCAGCTCACCAATCGCCGCGCTTCGGCCAACTCCTTCTCCTTCAGCGCCGTCTCGATCTCTGTCGCTGCCCCTCTCAAGCCGTGCCATGACAGGGCCAGTTTGAGCAGTACCGCACGCACCAGCGCGTCCGCACGATTGTTGGGCAGCGCGCGATCCACAGCCCAGGCGATCATCCCTGTTCCCAGCGAACCCAGCACAATCAACCCTCTGCCATAGCGCAATCGCTCCTGGGGAGTGACAGGGGCACGCCGTTTGCCCCAGGCGATGATATGCCCCATCCAGGCCACCGGATGCCAGGCGTTGGGCGGGTCGCCCAACCACAGGTCGATGAGGAAGGCCAGCGGCACGATCACGATAGGGTCCTGGCCGCAGTCGTGAAACGGTTCCGGGTAAGGAGGCGCGGGCCACCCTCTACCAGCGAGGTCCAGCCCGCGACCGCCACCCGCGTCCCAAGACGGTCACGTAGCGCAGTCGTGCGTGCCGCGCGCTCATCGCGGGACACCGGCCTGAACAGGACGCCTATCAGCGTGCCACTGTGGGCCACACTGACCCCCAGTGCACCGGCTTTCCGGCCCGCCTCCAGCACGGCTTCGAGGTTGGATTTAGGCAGGATGGCCTGGTGTGCTTTTGCCGATAGCGTAGCTGCTTGTGCCACCCACTTTGGGTCTCTCTGCCGGATGCCATCCCGAAGCATAGCCAACGCATCACGCACGCGCGGGGCCTGCTGCCGCATGACCTCCCAGGGCAGGTCGCGGTTGAACGCCAGTGTGTCGACCGTCCCTCCTGTGTCCAGCAGCAGGATGTCCAGAGCGGGCGGCTGGCCCAGCGTCTCGTGGTGTTCTCCGGTCCGGTGGGCCAGGAGCGCCAACCCAGGAAACATGGTGCTATCGCTCGGCTCGACCTGAATCGCCAGGCGAGCCACGTCGGGCGCGTCGAAGGGGCGACCCGCCGCCACACCAAGGGCATACACCGCGCTGGCAGCGTCGGCAGTGCTGCTTCCGTACCCCTTGCTGTCAGGCAGCCCCGACGAGAAGTGTAGAACGCCACCTCCAGCCAACTCAAGGCGTGTTGCTGCCCGTCGCAATGCCGCCAGGGCCTTGGTCTTGCCCGGTGGGGTCCGCCACTCGTCAGCTTCGGGGGAGAGGTTGACCGTCGCCCGCGCGTAGCGGTCGATTGGGCAGGACACCAGGCAGGGCACGTCGCCGACGAGACCCTGCACTAACTCGCCGCAGGTGCCAGGAATGGCGACCGTGGCGAAGCCAGCGGACGGGGCCGGGTGGGGCGGGAGGTTCGTCATCGCGTCGGCTCTCTTCAAGCCACTCACAGCCCTATGATGCGGTCCAGTTGGGCGACATCCAGCGCGTCCTCGACGGCATCGGCCAGGCCGTCGAAAGCGGCCTCCCGCCTGAGGCTGGCGGTAGCGCCGGGGGCGTGCTGCTCCTGCCAGCCCAGGCTGCGCAGCCAGGCCCGCCGGAACGCGTCGTTATCGAACAGCCCGTGCAAGCAGGTACCGAAGATTCGCGCGTCCTCGCTGACTGCCCCGTCGAAGACCGTCTCGCCGGTATCGACCCGCGCGATTTCAAGCAGCGGGGCGGCACTCTCGGTGCGGCCCGCGTGGATTTCGTATCCCTTCAGCGGCTCACCCGACGCGGAGACCAGGAAGCCCTGCCGCGCCACGAGCTTTGCCGTGCCCTGGTGCGTGGCCTTGCGGGCTGCAAATTGCGTCACGACCGGCAGCAGTCCCATCCCCGTGATCTGAGGGCGTTGGCTTTCCAGGCCGGCGGGGTCGTGGATAGCTTCGCCCAACATCTGATAGCCGCCGCAGATGCCCACCACGGCCACGCCCCGGTTGGCGAGGGCGCGGATGGCCGCCGAAATGCCCGAATCGCTCATCCATTCCAGGTCGGCTATCGTACTCTTGGTGCCGGGCAGCACGATGGCGTCAGGGTGGCCCAGCGCTTCGGGAGCGTCGACGTAGCGAACGCGCACGCCCGGCTCCAGCGCCAGCGGGTCCAGATCGTCGAAGTTGCTGATACGCGGGAAGCGGACCGCCGCAATGTCCACGGTGGTCTGGCTGACCGGTTCCGGCTGGCGAGTTTCCAGGACGACCGCATCCTCGTCGGCAATGCCGTGCTGGTGCAAATAGGGCACGACGCCCAGCACGGGCAGGCCGCTTCTGGCCTCCAGGATTTGCAGGCCCTCGGCAAACAGCGCCGGGTCTCCCCGGAACTTGTTGACGATCAGGCCCTTGACCAGCGCCTGCTCGTCTTCTGGCATCAGCCACAGCGTGCCCAACAACTGGGCAAACACCCCTCCCCGGTCGATGTCGCCAATCAGCGCCACGGGCGATTGCGCGTAGGTAGCGACGGCCATATTCACGATGTCGTTGCGCTTCAAGTTCAGCTCCACCGGGCTGCCTGCCCCCTCGATGATGACCAGATCGTAGGTCAGGCGCAGGCGGTCCAACGCAGCGGTCACCGGTCCCCAAAGCAGTTGCTTGCGAGTGTAGTAGTCACGAGCAGCCAGCGTCTCCAGCGGGCGACCCTCCACGACGACCTGGCTGCGGGAGTCGGCCTCCGGCTTGAGCAGGATGGGATTCATGTCCACGTGAGGCTCCAACCCACAAGCGTAAGCCTGCACGGCCTGGGCGCGGCCAATCTCGCCGCCGTCAGGCGTTACCATCGCGTTGTTGCTCATGTTCTGGGCCTTAAATGGCGCGACGCGGATGCCCCGGCGTACGTAGAGGCGACACAGCGCCGTCGCCAGCAGGCTCTTGCCCACTGACGAGCTACTACCGACTAACATGAGTGTCTTGGCTTCAGATGACATGGTAGGTGTGGTTTCAAGTGTTCGATACAAATCATCTCTGCGTCGGAGATAGAGCGCCTGCTGAACCTTTTCGCAAGCAAGCATATACCACTATTGTGCCACAGATTGGCTGAGAAAGACTGCAGGAGTTGGATCGTATTTCGTGCGGACTCTAAGCGCGTTCCAGCAGTTTGCCCCGTCTGATGATGACCTGCCCGTCAAGCGCCACCGTCGGATTGAGCACGGTCATGTCCAGGTGCAGATCGCTGGTGACGGTTCCTCCCAGGGTACGATTGTCGCCAATGGCGACGTGAATGCAGCCAAGCAGCACTTTGTCCTCGGCGGCGTTGCCCACCATCCTGGACTTAGGATTCGTGCCAATCGCGAACTCCGCCACGTTGGTGGCGTGTTGATCTACCGCCGAAATCAGACCGCGCAGACGGCTTGCCTCTCTGCCGCCTTTCACCTCGATGGCCTTGCCATCCTCGACGACGACGGTCACGGGCTTGCGAAGCAGGCCAACGCCGTCAATCAAGTGATCGACCACGAGCACCCCCTGCGCCGACCCCTCGACGGGCGAAATCGCCGCCTCGCCACCGGGCAGCGTGGTGATACTTCCCGGCTCGCGGGCGAAGCCGCCCAGGAAGATGGCGCTACGGCCCGCAAGGCTCATCCGCAGATCGGTTCCCAGTGCCGAGGTGACGTGCACCGTAGACGCCTCGGACAGCTGTCCGGCAAAATCCCGGCTGAGTTGGTCCACCTCCTCATAGTCGGCGGTAATCGCCCCCGCCGTGAACGAATCCTCCGTGACGCTGCGCAGTATGAGGATGCGCGCTCCCTGGCGGAGCGTATCACGGAAGGCATCGGTGTGGGTGAAGGAGTAGGTCGTGGCGGCCATCACGATGTCCGCGCCGCTCATCGTGGAGGCAACCATGAGCGGCAATTCGTTGCCGTGCATCCTTCTCCGCTCCATGACGCACACCACCGCCTCCGCCCCCGCCTCGCGGCCAGCGTCGGCCAGCGCTCTGGCAATCCTCAGCTTGCCGAACTCGGTCACCACGCACAGATTCTCGCCGGGCTGAACGGCAGTCGTGTCCTTGACCAGCCGTTTGGCCATGTGCCGCAAAGAGACCATGCTTTTTCGCATCTGCACGCCCGCTCTTAGTAGCGATCCACTGTGAAGTCAGTCGCCAATGCCTGTTGGTGAAGCCGTTCCTGTGCTTGCAGGAAATTCCGCGCCTCATCAGTGATGGGTGGAATCTGGGGCTTACGTCTCTCCCATGCCTCGTGCGCCTCGGCCAGCACAGCTTGTTCGTCGATGGTGAGCACCTTGCCGCCGTCCATCACCACCTGTCCGTTCACGATCACCGTGCGCACCGATGAGCCGTTTTCGGAGTAGACCAGGTGCTGGGCAGGATCGTTGAGCGGGGTGAAGGCGGGCGCGGTGAGGTCTAGCAAGGTCAGGTCAGCCAACTGGCCTGCTGCCACGGCTCCCAGTTCCTCTTGTAGCCCTAGCACGCGTGCGCCGTTTCCTGTCGCCATCTGCAAAATTTGCCGCGCGCGCAACCACTTGCGGTGATCTGTTGAGCGGACGGTGTGCATCAACCCGGCCACCTTCATGACGTCGAACATATTCTGATTGTCGTTGCTGGCAGACCCATCAGCGCCGAGGGCCACGTGGCCGCCCTGGTCGACCAGATCGAGGATGGGTGCAAATCCACTGCCGATTTTCAGGTTGCAGACGGAGTTGTGTATGACTGTGGCCCCATTTTGGACAATGCGATTGATCTCGTCAGGGGTGATCCATATACAATGGGCCAGCGAGGTGTTTTCCCTGAGCAAGTCATTGTCGTCCAGAAAGACGATGGTGGGTTTGCCAAAGAACTCCTCGCAGCTCAATGCCTGGAGCTTAGACTCGTTGGCGTGCATGTGGAAGCCACTATTGTATTGCCCGGTAATCTCCATCGAGCCGCGCATAACTTCCATCGAGCACCACTGCGCGCCCGAAGGCCCGGCCAGGCAACGCAAGCGCCCGTCGGCTGCCCCATGCCATTTCTCGAAAAAGGCGGCGAGCGTATCCAGATATTCGGCAGCGATAATGGGCGGCATGGTGCCCCAGGGCGCATCCGCCAGACCCGGTTCGCGCTCCATGAGCAACTGGTTGATTTTGTGGTCGTCCTCAACCAGTGGGGCGACGCCTGCCCGCAAGCCGATGTCCTGGTACGCGGTCATGGCGGCATCCAGAGCAGCAGTCGTCATCGGGCCATTGACCCAGAAGTGATCGACGATGGCGGTGGCCCCGTTCTTGAGCGTTTCGATGGCCCCCAGCTGGCAAGCCAGGTAGATTTCGCGTTCTGTGAAGGTGAAGGAAGGCCAGAATATCTCAAACAGCCACAGCTCCAACGGCAGGGCTTCGGAGCGGGCCTTGAGGAAGTTCTCGGGCGAGTGCGAGTGGGCGTTGACGAGGCCGGGGATAGCCAGGCGCTCGTGTCCGTCGATGACCTGCGTGTCCGGCCCAGGCTCGACGGGGTCGGCGGTGACCCGCTCGATGCGCGTGCCGCTGATGACAATATTCTGCCCAGTCGCCATGCTTTCCCGCCGGGCATCGAGGACACTGACGTTCTTGATGAGGATGTCCATGGGTTCTCTCTTGGGTGCTGTTCAGGTAAGCCAGGTATTTTGCGGTTGTGCTCGGACTCAGGACGGTTGGACAGCAGCCACTGACTCTTCGATAATGTGCAGCGCCTGTTCGATCTCTTGTTCGGTGATGATGAGCGGTGGAGCCAGACGGACGACCGACTCGTTATTGATGGTCGCCGCGCCCATAATCACACCTCGGCTGTAAGCGTGGGCGTCGAACTCGGCGGTCACTTCTGGACTCTCGAATTCCAGGCCAATAATCAGCCCCCGGCCCCGAACGTCTGTGACGATGTTGTGCCGCTGCTGAATGTCACGCAACCCTTCCATGAGTTGCTGGCCGCGCTCCTTTGCTTTGGCGGGCAGATTCTCACGCTGCATGAACTGGATGGCGGCCCGCGCTGCCGCACAGGATACGGCATTGCCGCCGAAGGTCGTCAGGTGAGAGAGCGGCGGGTCACTGAAAGTCGCCATCACCTCAGACCGGCTGATGAAGCCACCCAATGGCAGCCCGCCGCCCATGGCCTTCGCCATGCAAATGACATCCGGCGTCACGCCCCACAAATTGCAGGCGAACCACTCGCCGGTTCGGCCAAATCCGGTCTGGATTTCGTCCAAGATCATGAGTGCTCCGGCCTCGTCGCAAATCTGGCGCAGACCCGGCAGGTAATCGTCGTCGGGAATGCGCACGCCACCCTCGCCTTGAATGGGTTCCACGATAATGGCTGCGACCTCGTCCGTGATGGCCTCGCGGGCTGCGTCCAGATCGTTATAGGGGATGAAGTGCACGTCGGGCAGCAGTGGTTCAAATGGCTTGCGATAGACTTCGCGCCAGGTGACAGACAGCGCGCCAAAGGTACGCCCATGGAAGCCCCGCTCAGTCGTAATCAGGCGCGAGCGCCCGGTGTATTTGCGGGCCAGCTTGAGGGCACCTTCGATGGCCTCGGTGCCGCTGTTAGTGAAGAAAGTCGTGGTCAGGTCGGCAGGGGTGATCTCGTCCAGCAATTCGGCCACTTCCACCTGGGCCGGGACGACGAACTTGCCATAGACCATCGTGTGCAGGGCCTTGTCGGCTTGCTCCTTGATGGCCGCCGCCACTTCGGGGTTGCAGTGACCGACGTTGCACACGGCGATCCCGGCGATCAGGTCGAGGAATTCGCGGCCATCTGCGGCGCGAATGATGCAACCGTGCGACTCCTCGACGACAATGTCTTTGACGCGCGGACTCGTGGCCGCCACGTGTTGGCGGTCAGTTTTCTTGTACTGCTCGATTGTCTTGGATTTCATAAATGCTTATACCTCTTGACCTGTTGGCAAGCCGGCCAGTCATCAATTCGTGGGGGAGGGCATCAGGACATCAGGAGTGGGGCCATTCTGCGATCCAGTGTTCTCTGCATGGAAAGGATGGAGTGTCACTGAGAAAAAAGTGTGGGGTCGGGAGCTGCGGCAAGCAAGCGCCCGACCCTATTGCGCAATAGTCTCAGAGTGTCAGGTGATGCAGCCGTGGCAGGCCAGGCCGTATCGTTCGATAATAGGCGTCACTGTGCTTAGCAGGATTGGGGCGACAATGGCACTGATGACCATGTTGCCGATCCACCAGCCCAAAACCGCAATGGCCCAGGCATCCGGCGGGACAAAGCCAACTAGCAGGAGGATTGTGATCCCGTAGAGCGCACCCAGCGCATTGGGCAGTACGACGCCGAAAATGAGGAAGAATACGAAGCCTTTGCCCGAATAGACGTCCTTGCCCAGCGGGTGCACGCCAAACCTCTTGGACAGCGTGCGGTACGCCACGAGCGGGACGCCAAACTGAATGATGTCTACCAGAGCAAAGGGGAGAGCGACTGCGACCGGCAAGCCCGAAAGCAATCCAGCCCCGAGGAAGCTGCCAATATAGCCAATCAATAACCCCCAGACGCCAAACCAGATGGCGAAGGGTATGCCGAAGCCAATGGCGACGAACAGCGCCGAGACGCCGACGATGCCCATAGGCAGACCAATTACGCCCAACCAAGACAGGACGGTGTAGACGCCCGCCGCCAATGCAAAGGTGACCAGACTGGCAACGGTCACAGGCGGATTGGGGTTCCAGCGCAAACTATATTCAGCTTGCGGAGCGGTGGTGGCCGACATTGTATATTCCTCCTTCTGTACAACTAGCTAAATGAGAGCGAACTGGTTACATGCTGATGCTCGCAGTGGTCGGTGCATCCAGGCTGACGAAACCAACTGCAACCGGCGTACGCCTCCCCGCCGTATTGTCTGGAGAACCACCCCCTTTCTAAGCAATCCCAACGCAGGTCCGGTACGGATATGGCGGAACTAACCGACTTGCCTTCAGGTAGAAGCAGGCTCGGCCTGTCCAGAAAGGGCGGCCAGCCACTCATTCACATTCAACAGCACTGGAAAATCGGGCTGCTCCTGGCGGATAGCAGCGCTGGTCGCAATAGCTTGCGGCACCCTCAGCCGGGTGGCCGCGACCACCTCCTCATTGGAAAAGAGGCTGCGCGGACTGCCCGTGAAGACCGTCTTCCCGTCCAGCATGACGGTGGTTTGCAGGCAGTAGTCCGCGACGAGCGTCATGTCGTGGGTGATGATGAGGATGGTCCGGCCATGAAGGTGCAGGTCGCGTAGCAACTCCACGATACTGGTCACCATACGGAAGTCCTGCCCGGTGGTCGGCTCGTCCACGATGATGATCTCTGGTCTCATTGCCAGAATAGAAGCAACAGCCAGTCGTTGGCGCTGGCCCTTGCCCAGGAAGAGCGGGTCTTCATCCTTCTTATCCAGGAGATCCACCGCCTCTAGCGCCTCGACTACAGCGGCATCCAACTCGTCGCCCCGGATGTCCATGTTTTGCAGGCCATAGGCCACCTCGTCGTACACCCGGCGGGTGAACATCTGGTGGTCGGGATTCTGAAAAACGTAGCCCACGTGACGAGGCAATTGGGATCGTACCCTGGGGCTGGTGATGTCCTCACCCAAAATGCGAACGGTTCCCTTCCAGGGTCTGTGTAGGCCATTGAGCACCTTGGCGAGGGTCGTCTTGCCGCTGCCGTTGTTGCCCAGTAGAGCCAGGAAATCGCCCTGGTGCAGTGTCAGGTCCGCACCTTTGAGCGCAATCGTGCCGTCGTCGTAGCGATACCACAGGTCTTCGACCTCAATCAGCACCTTGCCATCCGAGGTGGGGGCATCGGCGGCGACGCTGGCGTCCACGTCGCGTGGGAAAACCTCTACGGCTTCGCTGACCGAGATCGGGATGCGGCCACTACACCGTTCGGGTGCTTTGTGGGCAATGCGCGAGACCTCGAAGGTATAGATACCCGTGTTTTCCAGCACGTCCATGTTCGAATAGAATGTGTTTGGCTCGGCCACCATCTCGACGCGCCCCTCATTGACCAGGGCGATTCGGTCGCAGAACGTTGACAGCGCGTCTGGGTCTTGCTCCACCATGATGACTGTCAGGTCGTGCATGTTCTTCAGCCTGCTGGCGGTTTCGCAGACCTCCAGTTTGCCTTGAGGGTCCAGGTCACTCGTCGGCTCGTCGAGGATGAGGATTTCTGGGCGCATCGCCAGAAACGAGGCGATGGCCACCCGTTGCTTCTGGCCTCCAGAGAGATCAGTTGGGTGCAAGTATTCGGCCAGAGGCCAGAGATGCCCCAGGCCAACCATTCCCAGGGCTTCCTCCACACGCTGCTCGATCTCCTCGGTGGATAGATCGAGGATTTGCAGCCCAAACGAGACCTCGTGCAGCAAGCTCATCTTAAGAAACTGGTTCTCAGGGTCCTGAAAAACCATCCCTACGCGGGGAGACATCACGCCAAGGCCATTGGCCTCCCCCAATGGCTCGCCGCCTTGCGGATCCTTATTTGCCAGGGTGTCGACCTCTGTCACCGTCTCGCCGAGCGCTGACACAGTGCCTCTGATATGATGATTGACCCTGCCGAAGGGAATCTTCACGCCGTGCGGGAGCAGCCCCAACATGGCCTTGCAGATGGTCGTCTTGCCCGCGCCGCTGGGACCGGTGATACCGAAGAACTCCCCTTGCTTCACGTTCAGGTTGACGCCGCGCAGCGCCCATGGGTTGTCGCTGCCTACGAAGGCCGGGTAACGCCAGAAAAGGTCACGAATCTCGATAGCTTCCACCGATAAGATCCTCTCTATTGTAAGAGAATGTCGCCGATCTCAATACCCAACATCTGGGTCAGGTTGAAATGGAAGAGCAGGACTGCCAAGGTCAAGGCAATGAAGAAGAGTATCAAGACAATGTCGACGAATCGATAGGGGCGAACTTCGCGGAATGTCGCGGGCTTGGTGGAAAGCTGAGTCATACCGCGTGCCATCACTGCGTCGCCAACTTCGGTTGAGCGCCGGAGCATCGTGACGATCAGCGGAACAGAAATGCGGGCCAGGTCGAGAATCTTGCCGAAAATGCTCTTTCGCTTCAGACTGACGCCGCGTGCCACCTGGGCCTGCCGGATGGTCCCGTAGTCAAGCACGGCCATGCTCAGACTGCGAAGCATGATTGAGGTAAAGAAACTGACCGCGTAGGGTGTCTTGGCCTGGCGCAACGCGCCGATAACTTCCGCGTCGCGGGTCGTCATGACCAGGATAAGCGAGATGAAGACCATCGTAGCGTAACCAAAGACCTTCGTGGCAGCGACGACGAGGTTCTTATCGGACACGATGAGTGACAGGGGGTGAAAGAATGACACCTCGGCCAGCGTTAGCCTGGGATTGAGACCAAGGCTATTGAGGAGCACGGCAAGAACAATACCCGCAATCACTCCATAGAAGATGTTGCGTGTCAATTGAAAATAAGCGATAGGGACAAAGATCAGCACTGTCAGGCTCAACGACAGCCCCAGGGTCAACGTGCCGTCATATACCGGGAGATTGAGAAAGACCCGCGTACCGGGATCTGGGTTGAAAAGGAGCCAGGTGACAAATAGAGTGGTCAGCATGGGGAAAATGACGACCAAGTAGGATCTGAACAGCCAGGCAATCACTCCACCCAGAAGGAGCGCCGCGACACTGAGCACGGCAAAAAGGAGCGTGCCCAGAGGGTCGGGATTGTTCATGTCCATCAGGCGGACGAGAACCACGGACATGAGCAGAATACCTACCAATTTAGTGACAACATGCAGACGCGCCAGTGGTGAATCAATCTTCATCGAGAAGAGAAACGTGCGGACGTACTTCTTTCCTTCCCGCTGAGATGCTGCTGTGGCACTTGATGCCATTGATACCCCCTGGTACATACGGCGAGGATCAAACGGTGGCTTGAATGTGGATACTATTTGCTGTTCGTCTGGATGGTTGCCGCTTCTTTCATAGCACTTCGCTTGCGGAATTGTTTCCGCTAGACGGAAGCAGTTTTCGTAGAATGGAAGGTTACATCTCAGTCAGTATATAGGTGTTCGGGCCCAATGTCAATCCCAATTGGCAGACTTTCGTGCTTGCCGGGAATTTGCACCCCCCAAGTTGAATTTCAGAGGCCCGCTCCTGAGTATACCCATTAGGAAGTGATTGTCGAAAGGGTATTGACTTGGAGGTTTCATTCCTGTATACTGTCAGCAGGCGCTTCCATTCTGCGAAAGTAACTTCCATTAGGCGGAAACCCCTTCTGTGCACAAGTGGCACGTCAACTTCTATGTCAAGTTGGCAGAGCGAGCGAGGGCAGCTTGAGCACTACTACGGTACGCAGCATAGAACGAGCGTTGAAGATCCTTCAGGCCTTCACCTCCGAAGAGCCTGAACTCACGTTGAGTGAGTTGGGACGCAGGCTGGACCTCAGCCTGAGCACCATGCATCGCCTGCTGGCAACGCTCCAGGTACATGGCTTCGTTGAACAGAACGAAAACACTGGCAAGTACCGGCTGGGGCTGGCCTTGTTCGAGTTAGGTTCGCTGGTGCAGCAGAACATGGACCTGCGGCAGTTGAGTCAGGTGCCGCTGCGGCGTTTAGCTCGCCAGACCAGGGAAACAGCCTACCTGTGTGTGCTGGACAAGAACGAGGCCTTGTGTGTGGATCGGGTCGAGGGACAACATCAGGTCAGAGTGTTGGCCTTAGACGTCGGGGGGCGGCTGCCACTGAACTGCGGTGCCGCGCCCCGCGTATTGTTGGCCTTCCTGCCCGATGAGGTCATCGACGATTTGTTAGATGATGGCAGTCTGGTACGGGTGGCACCGGCGTCATTGTTCCACCCGGACGAAATCTGGGACGATGTCAAACTCACCCGCGAGCGGGATTACACGTTTAGCGTAGAAGACGTGATCGAAGGGGTGGCCGCCATTGGTGCGCCGATCAGAGACCACACTGGAGAAGTGGTTGGCGCGCTGAGTATCGCCGGTATGCTGCCCCATTTCGAAGAATCGAGACTGCCTCCCCTTATCGAAGCCGTGCAAGAAGAAGCCAGAGCAATATCCACCAGTCTGGGATGGACGGAGCCAATCCGCACGCCGGGCCAGGTCGGGAGTCGAAATCACTCTAAGGAGGATTGAACATGTCAGCGCAGGATATGGTCGATTTGAAAATCGTTGGCGGACGCGTGGCGACCCCGGCGGGTGTGCAAAACGGTCTTGAAATCGCCATTCAGGATGGAAAGATTGTGGCGATGGGCCGGGGACCGTTTATGCCTGAGGCGCGCGAGGTCATCGACGTGAAAGGTAAGCACGTGCTGCCCGGACTGGTGGACACCGAGGCGCACCCCGGCTGCTACGTGCCCTTCGAGAAAGACATGAAAACCGAGTCCTGGGAAGCTGCGGCTATCGGCGTGACGACCTGGGGCGTCCACGCGCCCAGCACCCGGCTGGGTGCCGAGCCGTTCCAGGAATACGTGCAGCCTGAACACGTCGTGCCATTCAGCGAAGTGCTCGACGGGGCTATTGACATTATTGAGCGCGTCTCGGCCATTGACGTCTTCCTGACCTTCATGCTGGAAACCGACGAACAGGCCGAGGAAATCCCCCTCTATGCCGACAAATGGGGCGTGACCTCGCACAAGCTGTATCTCCAGTCCATGCAGCCCGAACTCGACAAGTACTGGGGTGGGCGACGCGCCGGTCTGGGCCACGGCTTCGACGATGGGACGGTCTATCTGGCGATGGAGAAGACTGCCGAAATCGGCCCGCCGGGAATCATGTGCATCCATCCGGAGAACTGGCAGATCGGGCGCATCTTTGAAAAGCGGCTGATTGAAGAAGGGCGCACCGACTTCGGCGCGTGGACAGACCGTTCGCCGGACTTCTGCGAGGCGCACCACGTTCGCTCGTATGCGTACCTGGCCAAGATCACCGGCGTCCCACTGTACGTGCAGCATGCCACCACCAGCCTGACCTACGAGGAAATCCTCAAAGCGCGGGGAGAGGGCATCAACATCTACGCCCAGACTGGTCCGGCCTGGCTGTATCTGACGCCCGAAAATGGCTGGCGCATCAACGTCCCGCTGCGGCGCCGCGATCACATCGAGAAAATCTGGCAGGCACTGGCCGACGGTCTGATCGACGCGGTTGGCTCCGACCACGTGATCGCCTGGGACCCGCCGCTGCGCGAGGAGATGTACGACGAGAACATCTGGAAGCTGCGCACCGGATTCACCTCGCGAGTCGGCCTGCTGACGCCTGTCATGTTGAGCGAGGGCGTGAACAAGGGCCGCATCAGCCTGGAGCGCATGGTGGAAGTATGCTGCGAGAACCCGGCCAAGATTTTCGGCCTCTACCCCAAGAAGGGCGCGTTGCAAGTCGGCTCCGACGCGGACATCGTGGTGGTCGATCTGGATAAAGAAGTGACGCTTGAGAAGAAGCATCTCTTCACGCGGTCCAATTGGTCCATCGCCGAGGGGCATACCTTCACTGGCTGGCCGGTCATGACGATACTGCGCGGCCAGGTGGTCGCCGAATGGCCCGACGATGAGGACGCACCGCGCCTGGTGGGCGATCCAATTGGTGCCTACGTGCCGCGCGTGCCTGGCCACCAACTCTATCCCGTGGGCCAGGAGGCCGCCAAGGCCCCTGCCTAGTCAAGCCAATCGATTCGCCAAAGCAAGCAATGGGAATAAGCAAGGAGACGTAACAATGCCTATCTGGGACGATGTCATCACCGAACAGGACCGCATCGTCTACGAACACGCTGGCTGGCACAAGCCAGCTGGCTATGGCAAGCGCCCCGCGCTGCTGGTCGTGGATGTGATCTACAACTTCGTGGGGGACGAGCCGAAGCCCATCCTCGAATCCATCAAGGATTGGCGTTATAGCTGCGGCGAGGTTGGCTGGGACGGCGTACACGCGCTGGAAAAGCTGATTGCCAAAGCCCGCACAAAGAACGTCCCGCTCTTTTACACGACCTGGGAGCGGCGCGCCGACAAGGCCGACAACGGGGCGTGGAACCGCAAGAACTACCGGGTGGACGACGCGATCGACGTGGTGGGCCACAAAGGCAACGAAATCGTGGCCGAGGTCGCGCCGCAGCCCCACGATTTTACCTTCGTCAAGAAAAAGCCCAGCGCCTTTTTCCTCACCCCGCTGGTGAGTTACCTGATTGACATGCAGGTCGACACCGTCATCCTGACCGGCACCACGACCAGCGGCTGCGTGCGCGCCACCGCCGTGGACGGTTTCTCCTACAACTACTACGTGATCGTGCCGGAGGAGTGTGCTTGGGACCGGGGCGAAGTGACCCACAAGATGAATCTTCACGACATTGATGCCAAGTACGGAGACGTGCGTAAGCTGGACGATGTGCTGGCCTACATTGATGGCCTGCCCGACGACCTCTACGCGGGCATCCTGCCCTGGGCGGGAGAGAAAGCAGCGGCAGGCGCGGACTGAGGAGCTATGAGGTGATAAAGGTACGCAAATTCTTTACCTTCGTCGAACACGTGGTGGAAGAGAGCGGCATAGCGGTCGAGCCCCCGCTGCGCAAGGTTGCCGTGGCCGCCGTCGTCAACAATCCCTATGCCGGACGCTACTCTGAAGATGTCAGCGAGATCATTGAATTCAGCGAATCGCTGGGCGACCAGTTGAGCGCGCTCCTGGTGGAGGCCATGGGCGAGCCGCTTCAGAGCTACGGCAAATCCGCCATAGCGGGCCTGAACGGAGAGGTCGAGCACACTCATGCCTTCCTGACGAAGGTCATGGCCGACCGCCTGCGCGAGGCGGTCGGCGGTGGCAAAGCCTGGATTTCGTCCACGGGGAAGCGCGGCCCGATGGGGACCAGCATCGACGTGCCCCTGGCCTGCAAGGATGCCTTATTCGTCCGCTCCCACTACGACACCATCACCGTCAGCGTGCCCGACGCGCCCGAGCCTGACGAGGTGGTTGTCATCGTGGCCGGTGCCAACCGGGGTCGCCCGAACTTCCGGTTGGGTGGCGTCAAATACGAAGAAATCAAGGGAGAGGATGGCCTGCGCTAGTGCGCGCCATCCTCTTTCTTCAGGAGCGATACAGACCAATAGTGTGTCGGGATTCCTTCTTGCTCATCTCTAAGGAGGGTTACGAGCAACCATGCATGCCCAAAAGGACACCACCCTTCTACCTGAGCCTCAGCAGCACTATGGCAAGCTGGAGAACTACGTCGGCGGCCAGTGGGTCGAATCCACGTCCGCCGACGTGCGCGACGTGGTGAATCCGGCCACGGGCGAGGTCATCGCCCACGTGCCGTATTCCACCCGCGAAGAGGTGCTGGAGGCGATAAGCGTCGCCGACGAAGCCTTCGAAACATGGAAGGACGTGTCTCCGGTCAAGCGGGCGCGGCACTTCTTCACGCTGAAGAAACTGATGGACGAGCACGCCGAGGAACTTGCCAGAACGCTGGTTCAGGAGATGGGCAAGACTATCCGCGAGGCGAGGGGCGAACTGAGGCGAGCCATCGAAGAGGTGGAAACCGCCTGCGGCATCCCCACCCTGACCAAGGGATATCTCACAGAGGAACTTGCGCATGCTCTCGACCTGAAAGTCGTCTACGTGCCCCTGGGCGTGTTCTTCATGGTGCCCTCGTTCAACTTCCCGGCCCTGGTGCCGTTGGAATACTATCCCTACGCCGTGGCGAGCGGCAATACCTACATCAACAAGCCCAGTCCACTCGTCCCTATCTCGCAGGTCAAGATCTTTGAGTTGATTGACCAGTGTGGTTTCCCGCCGGGTGTGCTCAACTTGGTGCATGGCGACGCCGAGGTGGTGAACACGCTCCTAGAAAGCCCGGACACACGAGGCTTTTCGTTTGTCGGCTCGACGCCGGTTGGCAAGATGCTCTACGAGAAGGCCGGTCAGCTCGGCAAGCGCGCGCAGTGCGCCACCGGGGCCAAAAACCACTTCGTGGTGATGCCGGACGCCGATCTCGACAAGACCGTCAAAGCCATTCTGTCATCCTTCTTCGGTTGCGCCGGGCAGCGCTGCCTGGCCGGATCGGTCCTGGTTCCCGTCGGGGATGTATACGAACCCCTCAAGGCAAAGCTCCTCGAAGCCGCTTCGCAAATGAAGGTCGGCTACGGGTTAGACGAGGAGGTCGCGCTGGGCCCGGTGGTGACAGAAGCCGCTAAGAATCGCATCGTCGGATACATCTACAAAGGCGTCGAAGAGGGAGCGAAGCTACTGCTGGATGGCCGGGACGTCGAGGTCGAGGGCTACCCCAACGGCACGTTTGTTGGCCCGACGATCTTCGACGAAGCCACGTCTGATATGGTCATTGCCCGGGAGGAAATCTTTGGGCCGGTGGTGACTATCGTCAGGGCGCAGGATCTGAACGAGGCCCTGGAGACGATCGAGGCCAGCCGCTTTGGTCACTCTGCGATGATCTTCACCGCAAGCGGCAGCGCCGCGCGAGCGTTCCAGCGCCGGGCCACGTGCGGGAACATCGGGGTCAACATTGGCGTGGCCGCCACGCAGTCATTCGCCACGTTGGGCGGCCTGAAAGATTCAGCCTACGGAGATTTACACGGGCGCTCGGAGTCGGTCCTGTTCTACACCGACCGCAAGATTGTCGTATCGAGGTGGGATTAGGACACGGCTGACCGGCGGAGATGCCGTCGAACAACCTGACCCGCCGTTCTACGTCACCAGCACGATGGACACCGTATAGCGCAAAAGGACGCAGAAGCATGACGTCAACGGCAGAACCTTCCACACCGGTCCAGGATTACCTGGCCCAGAGTCCTAAAAAACTCCTGATCGGCGGCGAGTGGGTGGAAGCCAAAAGCGGCGCCGTGATGGAGGTCCTCAACCCGGCCACCAACGAAACGTTAGTCCAGGTAGCGAAGGCGGACGAGACCGACGCCGAACGCGTGGTCCAGGCCGCCCAGAGCGCCTTCGAGAACCCAGAGTGGCGCTGGATGTCCGCCAGGGAGCGCGGCCATCTCCTCTATAAGATGGCGGAGTTGGTGGCCGAGCGCGCTTCCGAGATTGCCCAGGTCGAAACGCTGAACGTTGGCAAGCCGATCTTCCAGGCCGAGGACGACGTGGAGACCGTGGTAGATTGCTTCCGCTACTACGCGGGCGCGGCGCGGCTCCTGGGGGGGAAGACCCCGGCGGTCCCGACCGACTTCTTTAGCTACACGCTACACGAACCGATTGGCGTGTGCGTGGGCATCGTTCCCTGGAATTTCCCCTTCCAGATCACAGCCTGGAAGGTGGCCCCCGCGCTGGCGGCGGGCAACACCGTCATCCTGAAACCGGCCAGCCGCACGCCACTCAGCGCGCTCATGCTCGGCCAGATCGGTCTCGACGCGGGCCTGCCCCCCGGCGTCCTGAACGTGGTGACAGGGCCGGGCGCAGAGGTAGGACAGGCGCTGGCGACGCATCCGGCGGTGGGCAAAATCTCGCTGACAGGCGAGACGGCTACCGGCGCGAAGATCATGAAGCTGGCCGCCGACGGGATCAAACGCATCTCCCTGGAACTGGGCGGCAAGTCGCCCAGCCTGGTTTTCCCAGACGCGGACCTGAACCAGGCGGTCACGGCCTCGCTGACGGCCATCTACTTCAACGCCGGGCAGATGTGCGCGGCCCGTTCGCGCATCCTGGTGCACGAAGACGTGCACGATGCCTTCGTGAAAACACTGTCCGAACGCGCCGCACAACTGCGGCTGGGTAACCCCATCGACAGAGAGACGCACATGGGGCCGCTGATCTCCCCTGACCAGGTCGAGCGGGTCAGCAAGTACGTGGAGATCGGCAAATCGGAAGGTGCCAGGCTGGTGATAGGCGGCTCCCGACCCGACGACCCCTCGCTGGCGCAGGGCAATTTCTACCTGCCGACGATCTTCGATTGCGTGGACAACAGCATGGGCATCGCCCAGGAAGAAATCTTCGGGCCGGTGGCCTCGGTTATCCCGTTCCGCGACGAGGACGAGGCCATACGCCTGGCGAACGATACCAGCTACGGACTGGCCTCAAGCATCTGGACCACCGATGTCAAGCGCGTGCACCGCGTGGCGCGCCAGATTCGCGCCGGTGGGGTATGGGTCAACACCAACATGACCCTCTTCAACGAGACACCCTTCGGCGGCTACAAAGCCAGTGGCCTGGGCCGCGAACTCGGCATCGAGTCGCTGATGTCCTACACCGAGGTCAAGCACGTGAGCGTTTTCCTCGGCGAAAGTGTGAGAGGCTTCAAACTCTAAGGACCGCTTGCCTGTACCAAGGAGACGTCAGTGAGCAGTCTGGCTTTAATCAACGTCGGCCACATCATCAGCGGCGACCTCGACCGGGGGTTGGTAGAGGGCGACACCGTCCTGATCGAAGGGGGCCGGTTTTCCCAGATTGGCGACAGCCAATCCGTCGATACAAGCTCGGCGGAGGTGGTGGTCGATGTCAAGGGCGCGGCCATCGCGCCGGGCCTGATCGACTCGCACGTGCACATCGTGTTCGGCGACTGGACGCCCCGCCAGCATGCACTCGGCTGGATCGAGAGCTACATGCACGGCGGCGTCACCGGCATGATGTCGGCCAGCGAAGTCCACCTGCCCGGTGTGCCCAAAGACCCCCTGGGCGTGAAATCGCTGGCGATAGCTGCTTACCGTTCGTATTCCGTCTTCCGTCCCGGCGGGGTCAAAGTCTATGCCGGATCGGTCATCTTCCAGCCCGGCCTGACCGGGGACGACTTCAAAGAGATGGCCGAAGCGGGCCTGTGGCTGGGCAAGGTCGGTTTTGGCGATTTTGCCAAGCCGACGGATGCCGAACCGTTGGTGCGCATCGCGCAGGAGCTTGGCTTCAAGATCATGTGTCACACGGGTGGCGCGTCCATCCCCGGCAGCTCGGCGATTACCGCCGACGACCTGATGGTCATCCGGCCGGACATCTCCGCCCACACCAACGGCGGCACCACCGCTCTTCCCGACGAAGGCGTCGAGTTGCTGGTCCGTGCGGCCGATTTCGCCCTGCAAATCTGCCAGGCGGGCAACATCCGCTCGGCGGTCAAAATCATCGAATTGGCCTGCGAGCACGACCAGTTGAGCCGGATTCTCATCGCCAGCGACACGCCAAGCGGTACCGGCGTGATGCCGATGGCGACCATCAAATCGGTGGTCGAGATGGCGGCGTTGGGCGGCCTGACCGCTCCGCAAGCGTGGGCGCTGGCGAGCGGCAACGTGGCTGACGTGCTGGAAACCAACACCGGGCGCATTGAGGTGGGCCGCGACGCCGACTTGGTGGTGATCGATGCCCCAATTGGTTGCACCAAACAGGACGCGCTGGGGGCCATCGAAAACGGCGACATCCCCGGTATCTCGTGCGTCATCATCGACGGCCAAATCCGTGCCATGAAGAGCCGCAACACCCCGGCCTCGACCCGCATGGCCGAGGTCGTGAATTAGAGGAGCGCAATACGCGATGGCAGAAGTCCCTGCAATACCCGGATTCAAACTCAAAGAGGAAGTGCTGGCGCCACCCATGCACGGCTGCGCCTTTCGCGTGGCCAAGGGCGAGCGCTTCCAGGTGGTGGACCCCAAAGGTCAGCAGGTTGGCGACATGGTCGCCTACAAAGCTGACGACCCCGGCGAGTATTTTTCGCCTGCCCACACCATCACCCAAAACTGGAGCGTCAATCTGAAGGTAGGCGACGTGCTGGCGAGCAACAGGCGCAACAACCTGATGAAAATCCTTGAAGACACGGTTGGCTACCACGACATCGTGGTGCCCTGCTGCGACCCCGAAACGTACGTCACGCGCTACGGCATTCACGACCACCGCAGTTGTCTGGTCAACATCCAGGAAGGTCTGGAAACCATCGGGCTGGGCGGCTGGGAGGTGCACGGGGCGCAGGCGTGGAACGTGTTCATGAAGAACCAGATCGAGCCGGACGGCAGGATGGTCTACCTGGAGCCGACACACGGCCCCAATTCGTACATGACGCTGGAGGCGCTCGAAGACTTGGTGGTGGCGCTGTCTGCCTGCCCGCAGGACCAGACGCCCACCAATGGCCCTGAATGCACCGAGATGCTGGTCCGCATCTGGGAACCTGACTGAATAGGCGCGCCATGTTTTCAGGCTGGGGAGCGGGTGCACGATGAACGAGCAAGGCTTGCGACACGATGTGGTCCGCGTCTGCGAGGTCATGGATGGCATGGCCCTGGTGGAGGGCTTTGGGCACGTCACCGTGCGGCTGGACGGTGGGAACGTGCTCATCACCCCGGCTCGTGGCCTGGGCATCGTAGATGAGGACGAGTTGCTCGTCTTCAGCCTCGCCGGGGAGTTGGTAGCGGGGCGGGAAGGCACCGCACCCCTGGAGCGCTGGATGCATCTGGCGATCTACCGCGCCCGGCCCGACGTCAAGGCTATCTGCCGCACGCATTCGCCGATGGCGGCGGCGCTGGGCGTGGCCAACAAACCCATTCAGACCGCGCACGGTTTTGGCGGCATGGTTGGCCTTGAAGTGCCCGTGCACCCCGAAAACGACCTGATTACGAACGACGAGATGGGCCGGGCCGTGGCCGACACGCTGGGCGACGGGACGGCAGTGCTGTTGCGTGGCAACGGCGCGCTTGTGACCGGGGCCACCTTGCAGCAGGCATGCGTGCGGGCCATCTACCTGGAAGAGGCGGCCTGGATGCAGGTGATTGCCGGGGGGGTGGGCGGCGCGATACCATTCACGCCCGACGAACTGGCCGCACGCGCGCGCTGGTACGATGTCGAAGTCGAGCGCGCCTGGGAGTACTACACCACCAAGTATGCCCCGCGCTGACGCTCTCGTGGGGCCATTGTATCGCCGTTAGTGAGGGGAGAAGTCGTGAGTGACCACCCGCATGCCTGACCTTACCAACCGTGACACCTGGCTCCCCATCTCGGAGCAGAAGCCGATTCCACCTTACACGCTCGACCCAACGCTGACCTTCTACTGCCCGCAGGAGAACGTCGAGGCATTCGAGCATCCCGACGTGCGCGCGTTTCACACCTATATGCGTGGCGAGTACCGTCCACCCAGCGTAGTCGGCGAGAGGGTCGCGCTGCTTCTGCCCTGCACCAAGACCAAGCCCTACGCCTTGAGCAAGGAACACCTGGAGATCAACCACTATCTGCTCAAGCAAGGCTTCCTGCCGCACGGGGACGCCGATTACCCCACAGCGCTCCTGGACGCGCTGCCAGACGGCTACCCACCTGAGGCGCTGCATAATGGCCTGCTGGAACGCGAGGGGCTGTTCGTGCATCGTATGGTGCTCTCCGAACCGATGGGGCTGGTGCCCTACGAGCACATCTACACGTGGCGGGGTAAGCTATCGCTCGCCGCGCGCTATGACGACCCCGGCCTGTTCGAGCATCGCGGCACGGCGGTTGGGCTTTGGCGCGACGATCACACCGCTGTTCCGACCTCCGGCGGCAAGTATCGCTGGGGGTCTGCCGAACGGGCAGCCTATGCCGAAGCGCATAACTTCCTGAGCGAGCACGTGGCCGCAGTTCTCAAGCGCTTGCAGCCGGATTATAGGCGCATCGTCGGCTACGTCAGCCCCAAGCTGACCCACCGCAGCTTCCTGACCGATGAGGCAGAGAAGGCAGCCAACAGCCTGCCGCGCTTCAAACAAACCGGCCAGGGGCGCGTGAAGCTGGTCGGGGTTAACGATCACCAACCGGGACTGGTGGATGTTGTGCCTTCCGGCGAAGAATGGCAGTCTGTCAGGCAAGCGCTGGATAAGCGGCTCTCAAAGCAGCCTCATATGACGCCCAGCCGCGTGCGGGCCTATTTCGCATCCGGCGGTGGTGGGGTGACGCCCCTCATCCTGCCGGAGAGCCTGGCCGTGCTGGAGCGGCATTTGACGGCACAGACATAACCAGATCGCAGAGTCAAACACGGACTATCCACCATCCTAACGTTCCGCCCAGGCGCCGGGGTAGATCGCCCAGAACTGCCCCTTTTAGGCGCTGGCACGACCACACCAACCTGTGGTGCTACCCAAATTGATCGAGCACTAGGGAATTTGGCCTATTTTAGCCAATCCCCACTCCGCTTATGCTAACAATAGGTTAGGAATGCAGTCGGCATGCCCGGTCTCTTGCGTGGGCAAGTCCGAGGGCCGGTTACAAAGATGTTACAGGTGGCTCGTCTTGGGTCGATACAGTACTATCCTGATAAGTGACCCAACTTGAGTTTTGGAAGCGGGGATTCCCTCGTGGGTGATGCGCCGGAAGTCCGTCAATCTCCATCAGACTCCGATTTGCCTGGAGTGCGGCAGACGGAACTGCATGAACGTATCGTCGAGCAGGAGCCGACGGCGTTTGCCGAGTTGTGCCAGGTGGCGCTCCCTCACCTGGTCGCGTTCCTGCGAAGTGAGTTTGGCAGGCAAGACACTCACCTGCACGAAACGGTCGCCATCGACCTGCTGCTGGCCTATCAGCGCAGACCGGAGCAATACGACCCGCAGAAGTTATCCCTTCTTGCCTATCTGCGGATGGCGGCCAGGCACGATATGCTCAATGCCATCGACAAACAGACTCGCCGCCAGAGCCGGCTGGCCAGCCTGGAGGACCCACTTGTCGAACTTCAGGTCGGAGGTCGGAACAATATTCAGGAGACATTCGAACTGGACGAGTGGCTTCAGCAGCACACCGACCTTTCGTTGCCGGAAATCCTGAGGCGACTGTCTTCCGAATTGGACGAGGTCGACGAGCAGGTATTGCTGCTCATGCTGGAAGGTGTGCGCGAAACGGAGCGCTATGCCGATGTGATGGGCCTGGAATGGGCCGACGTCGAAAACCAACGACGTGAGGTGAAGCGTGCCAAGGACCGCGTGATGAAGAAGCTGCAGCGCTTCGGAGAACGGGCAAAGAATGATGGATGACGGGCTGTTGATTCGCATGGCCAAGCGCGCCGGTGAAGATGACGAGCTGCTTGCCTCCGTCATCCGCCGCTTTGCCGATGCCGAGGGCCTGGACTGGAACCAAACTGGTGACCGGCTGCGGGTTGAGCCAGTGGCACTGGCGGAGCTCGCCCTCTGCCGCCGCCCACGTGAGGAGCGTTTCGCGGAGGACATCGCGGACATCGCCAGCTATGTGGGCATCAACAGCTTGGTGCTTACCGATTTGATGCGGCACGATGAGGTCCTGGAGAAGCGCCCGTTCGGGCAATCGGCCTGGTTGGAGTTGTACGAATTCGTACGGGACACCGCGCGAAACGCATTCGAAGGCCAGAAGGAGACGTGGGACGCAATGAGCAGATGGTCGTGGGCGTGGGCCGCTGCTGCTGTCGTGGCCGTTCTCGTCGTCGTCGCCGCGGTGGGTGCCAAGTCCGAACAGGTTGAGGTTACCTTGTTGGTCTCCGAAGGACAGGCTAACGTCGAGCAAGCGCGAAACGTGGTATTCATGATACCGACACGCAGACTGGTCACGGTCTCGGCAGGAGAGGTGGTGGCGCTGCGCGCCAGGGACTCGGTGTCGATGGGCATGGCGTCGGAGGCACAACTGCGCTTCAACGACGGCACCACCGTCGACCTGGCGGACGGGGCCAGCCTGGATATGACAGAGCTAAAGGTGGGCGGCGAAGACGACCCCTACCGCGTGGAACTGTACCAGGTGTCCGGGCGGACGCTCAGCCGGGTTCAGCGCCTGATGGGCGCGGACGATTACTTCACTGTCAGCACACTTTCTTCGACGGCGTCCGTGCGCGGCACCGAGTTCGAGGTGCAGGTCGTCAGCCCGGACATCACGTTCATCTCCGTGAAGGAGGGCGTGGTGGCCGTGGAACTGGAAGGGCAGACGGTCGAACTGCGAGGCGGTCAGGAGATTAGAACCACCATCGGCGAGCCGTTGCAATTGGGCCCACGGGGTGACGTGACGCCGCCGACCATCACAGTGTTTGGCCCAGCCGAGCTGCCCGCCCCCGGCGAAGTCGTCATGGTCAGCGGGGCCACCGAAGCCGGTGCGCTGGTGACGGTCTCCGGGCAGCCTGCCGCCGTGGAAGCGGATGGAGCCTTCGAGATCGAAATCATCGTGGGTTCTGAGCCAATAATCATCGAAGCCACAGATGCGGCTGGTAACACGACGACGGTGCGAATCAATTAGGTGGGTAGCTACACTTGACTGTCGCCGCTGCCGCGCTGGACTTCCCGGCCAGCGCGGCGGCCCAAAGTAAATATAGTAGTGGGTGAAGGGAGCGCCTCTATGAGACGCAGGGTTCATCTCCTCTTACAGGCTGTGCCCATCCTGCCGCTGGTCATTGTGGCCGTCGCGGCTGGGCTGGCAGCATTTTTCGGACCAAAGGTGATTTCCGGCGTTTTCACGACCGGCACCTCGACGTATGCGCTGCCCGGTGGCTGCCGGATAGCGTTGGTTTCGTACACTGAAGTCGGCCCCGGCCAAATTGTCTTCGGACTGCGGAACGACGCCGCCTCAGACGTGACCGTCACCGGGCTGGACGACGTGGATTGGTACGGCAACGACGACAAACAACTGAGGTTGGTTGAAGAGCCGGCGGGTGGGACGACGATCTACGGCGGCCCCAATGTCGATCCACCGGCCACCATTACCTTTACCCCGGACTTCGTCATCACGGGCGGCGGCGGCACCACCACCTTAGGTCTTACCTGGGAAACCGCCGGTCCCGGTCCTGATACTCCCGACGAAGTCTATCTCACTTTCGCTACTGACCAGGGCACCTGCATCGTCACCAACTACAACGACCCGCCGGAGGCCATCGACGACAGCGCCTCGACAAACCGGGATACCCCAGTGTCCATTGACGTGCTGGCCAACGACGATGACCCGGACTTTGATGACTTCTGGATTGAGAGCTTCGACAGCCCCACCGTGCAAGGCGGCACGGTCACGCTCGACGAAAACGGCACCACCAACATCTATGACGACGACTGGCTCGACTACACACCCCCGCCCGGCTTCACCGGCGTCGACGCCTTTACCTACACCCTGTGGGACGGATGGGGAGGCTATGACAGCGCCACAGTCATGGTCACGGTCCAGGTACCAGCCTGCCAGTTGACACTGGTATCGGACAGTATCGAGCCTCCAGACAGACGGGACTTCACCATCCGCAACGATGCCGCCAGCGCCGTGACCCTTACCGGCGTGGACCCGGTGACATTCGATGGTGGCCTGACGCTGGAACAGATCGAGCTGCCGGATGGCACGCCGGTGACGAGTTCCACCGGACCGTCGCCGTATTCCGCCGTCTTCACCACGCCCTATGTGCTGGCCTCCGGCGGCACCGTGGTCGCGGAGATTGAGTGGAACGGTGCGTTGCCGACCACCGTCATCATCACCTTCACCTCGGATCAGGGTGACTGCTCAGTTGGCATCAACAACAGTCCGCCGACAGCCGTGAACGACACCGGGATTAGCACCCCCGAGGACACCCCGGTCGTCATCGACGTGGCTGCCAACGACTCCGACCCCGACGGCAACCTCGACCCGTCCGCGGTCAGCGTCGCCAGCCCGCCGGGTGACGGCATCGCGCTTCCCGGCCCCGGTGCGGGCGAGATCACCTACGTCCCCGACGCCGACTATAATGGTGGCGACAGCTTCGACTACGAGATTTGCGACACCCTGGGCGCCTGCGACACCGCCACCGTCACGCTGACGGTGGACCCGGCGAACGACCCACCTACCGCCAATCCCGACACAGCAACCACTCCGGAAGGAACAGCTGTCACTATCGACGTGTTGGACAACGACACCGACCCCGATGGGGCCGGGGACCTCGACCCCGCCTCGGTCACGGTCACCAGCGGCCCGACCAGCGGCGGCACGTCGGTCAACACCACCACTGGTGAGGTTACCTACACACCTAACGCCGGGTTCACCGGCAGCGACGGCTTTGATTACGAGGTCTGCGACTACGGTGGCCAGTGCGATACCGCCACTGTGAGCGTGACGGTCAATGCCAACAGCCCGCCCGTCGCCAGGGACGACGACGTGACCGCGTACGAGAACTGGTCTATCATCATCGACGTGCTGGCCAACGACAACGACCCCGACGGCTCTGACGATATCGACACTGGCTCGGTAACAGTCGTCCAGAATCCCGACGATGGCAGCGTCTCGGTTGGCTCCTCAGGCACGATTCTCTACACACCCGACCTGGACTTCATTGGCACAGACACCTTTGAATACGAGGTCTGTGACGAGGGCGGCCTGTGTGACACCGCCGAGGTGACCGTCACCGTCGAGGACTACCCTGAACCGCCCATCGCCAGCAACGACGTGGCCAGTACCTCAGAGGACACCGCCGTCGAGTTCAGCGTGGTCGCCAACGACAGCGACCCCGACGACAACCTGGATGCCGACACGGTTTCCATTACGGCAGCGCCAGGTAACGGCTCGGCCTCCCACACTGGAAGCGGCACCGTCAGGTATGTCCCGAACGCGAACCACAATGGCAGCGATAGTTTCGTATACCAGGTCTGCGACACTGACGACCTGTGCGACACGGCCACGGTGACCGTCACCATCACCTCCATCAACGACCTGCCTGTCGCCAACGACGACGCCGCATCTACCCCCGAGAATTACCCGATTCCCGTCAACGTGCTGGGTAACGACACCGACGTTGAGGATAGCCTCTCACCTTCCGCGGTCTCCTTGACCGTACCGCCTAGCAATGGCACCGCGCTGGTCAACCCCGTGACCGGCTACATCAACTACGCGCCGTCACCTCACTTCTTTGGAACCGACCAGTTCGTCTACATGGTGTGCGACACGGAGGGTGGCTGCGACACGGCCACTGTGCGTGTCTCCGTGAATTCGGATGGGCTCAACCCGCCTCCCTCCGGCACGACCTCCACTGGCGGGACCTCGCCGCCAGCTGCCCCTGGCGACGCCGGTGGGGCGTCTGGCACCTCGAGCGAAGAGGGCGACGGTTCCGTGTCGGAGGCTGGCGCTCCCGGTGGCAGGCTGGCGATCAACCAGGCCCCCAGTGACGAGTTGGCGATAAGCGGCCAGGAAGTGACCTTCCACATCGTTGTGCGCAACGTCGGCCAGGTCCCGGTAGAGAGCGTTACGCTGACCGAAGACATTCTCGACGGTGGGGTGGTCGTCAGTAGCACCGTCCAGCGCGGACTGATATCCGTATCCGCTGCCTCTGCCCAATTGCGCCTGGGCGCTTTGGCACCAGAGGAAGAGGTCGCATTTCAGGTCATCACACAGGTCACCGGCTTTGAGGATGATCTGATGACCGGTTGCGCCACGGCCACAGGCGTCGGCGTCGAGCCAGTGTCGCTATGTAACAACGTGCAGATCAGCGGTGCGGGGACAGTGCCCAGCGGAGTTGCCTCGGCATCCGAGCCGGGGCTAGCAGCCGGGGAGGAGGCATCCGCGCCAGACGCGGAGGCTGTTCCCTACCCGCGCCGCCCCTTCGGCGGAACTGAGGCGAACCCGCAGACGCTGGAAGGGGTCGCTGAGACGCGGTGCGTCCACGCGTTCGGCGTCACTGTCACCTGCTTCCCGGTAGTCCGCTGGGGGCTGGCGCTCCTCGGTCTGGGAACGCTCGGCTGGGATATATTCATGTTGTGGTACAGACGCAAGCACAAGGATTTCGAACAAGAGGCGGTCATTGAGGCCCTGCTTGATTGATAGCCACGTGCGTTAGGTCCAAAAGGTTGTGGGGCCATTCGCCCGCAATCGGCGGAACAAGGGACGTACAGACTCATATCAGTGACAACCTCTGAACTCCTCTGGCGAGAACAACTCGAGGCTGGCTGCTCGCTGGATACCTACACCCTGATCGAGCTTCTCGGCTATGGCGGACAGGGTGTGGTCTGGTCGGCGTGGGATAACCGGCACAAACGCGTTGCGGCCCTTAAGATCATCGCCGCTGAGGCTAGCGATCCCGACGACGAAATCATCGCCTTCGAGCGTGAGGCGCACCTGGTCGCCAGCCTCGATCACCCGAACATCCTGCCGCTCTACGAATTCGGCGCGATTTCTAATCTTCACTTCCTGGCAATGCGCTACATGTCCGCCGGGTCGCTTGTCGCGTTGCTGGAACGCGGCCCACTTCCACCGCGCGCGGTGCTGCGTCTGGCAGCGCAAATCACGACAGCGCTGGACTACGTGCACGGGCGCGACATCGTTCACCGCGACCTCAAGCCGAGCAACGTCATGCTCGACACACGACGACGTGTCTACCTCAGCGACTTTGGGCTGGCAAAACGTCTCTCACAAACGACTGCCATCTTGCACACTGGCCAGGGCACGGCCCCATATGCCCCGCCAGAGCAGCACACCATGGCCGAGTTGTCACACACTTCGGATATCTACAGCCTGGGTGTTCTGCTGTTTCAGATGTTCGCAGGAAGCCTTCCCTGGCACGGCGAATATGCCCTTGCCATTCGCCAATTGGATGCGGGTGAGAGCATTCCAGACCCGCGCGACAGCAACCCCGCTCTGCCAGCGCGATTGGCGAGCGCCTTACGCATCCTGACGGCTGCCAGTCCCGAAGCCCGGCCCCAGTCCGTCGTAGACGCCTTCAACCTCGTCGCCAGCGCCTTCGAACAACCAAGCGCTGACAACCGGGATTTGGGTGTCTCGTACCTTGAATTCGTCCTGCGCGAGACGCTACCATCCTCAGACGGCAAGACGCCGGTGGGCCAGGACGCCTCCCAACTCGTGCAGAATAGCCTGAAGCGTTGGGACCCCGACGTTGCGCCCTTCGCGTTGAGCCGCACCGCGTTCATCTTTGCGGAGAGTGCGTTTTCGCAGCCCGCACAGCATGGCCTGACAGTAGACGAAACCATCAGCCAATTCTTTCTGCGCGGGGCGCTGGCCCACGGACATCGCCAGGATTTCTGGTGGCGGCAGGTGACCGATCCTGCGGCTCGCCTGCGCCTGTGTGAAGGGGCTATTGTCAACGAAAGGGACGAGGTGGCCGGGCGTGTGTTGGAGAAGGTGCTGGCCGAACCGCCAGATGCCCTGCCCCTGCGGATGCTCTCTCAGCCGACACTGGAGCGCCTGATCGATCTAGGACTGCGCGCCTCTGGTTTTGCCCTGCAAGACAACGCCTTCGAACTACTGGAGCGCTGGGCCGATACCGCAGAAGGATGGCGGACCGTTGGCATCACACCTGACGCCGATGCCAGATTGGCCGACCTGGCTCTCGGCGACAGCTCTCGGTCCAAACGGGCTGCCCAACTCATTGCCCGGATGCGCAGCCAGAACGCCGTCCACCAACTGCTCGCCGCCCAGGAGCGGTCCGCTTCGGCCAAGGCCCTCAATGCGCTGGCCGAGGTTCGCAAGATCGGCGGGCGGCTGCCCCGCCGGACCCCTTTTTCCATCCGGTTGCGCGTTTCTGCCAGGATATTGCGGCAACGGTTGCTCGAAGGCAGGATGGTGTTGTTCTGGACGCGCCCGCTTTTTGGCCTGCTCGCGGGCGCTTTTGCCTCGTTGATGATGGTCTTCGGCGTTTTCTCTCAACAGCGCTTGCAGCTGCGCGATGTCCTGTTCCAACCCCACCCGGTCAGCGATGTGGTGACTATCGTCGAAGTAGACGATGCCAGTCTGGCACGATATGGTCGCTGGGATGAGTGGCCGCGAGCGCTCCACGCCGACCTGATAGACCGTCTCAGCGAGGGCGGCGCCCGCGTCATCGTGCTGGACTTCGTTTTCGCCTCCGAGACGGCGGACGACCCCTTGCTGGCCGAGGCCATGCAGCGTGCGGGCACTGTCGTCCAACCTGTGCTGGGGCAGGGAGATGCCTACCACGACATACCTGATACCGTTCGCTTTGATGGCGGTATCTGGCCCCAGCCTGACCTGCTGGCAACCTCAGCTGCCATCGGGCACACCAATGTTTTGCATGACGTCGATGGTTATGTGCGGGAGATACCCGCCGTCGCAACCATCGAAGGTGAGCGCTATCCGAGCATCGCGCTGGCGGCCCTGCAAGTGTATCTGGAGACTGGGGAGCGCGCCTTGCCGCTGGTGGACAGGGGTCAGATGGTTGTGGCCGGACGCCGGATTCCGGTGGGGCCATCCAGCGAAATGCAGGTCAACTTTGTCGGACCGCCCAGCCAGGAGGGAATTTCGACCTTCCACTCGGTGAGTTACCAGACGGTGCTGGACGGGGATGCGCCCAGCGGCTATATCGAGGATAAGATCGTTCTGGTCGGCATGACGGCCACGGCAGAACCGGACCGTTATTTGACACCTATCAGCAGTGGCCGTCCCATGTACGGCGTGGAGATCCTGGCTAATGCAATCGAGACCGTCTGGTCGGGGCGATTTCTCAGGCTGCCGTCTGTGTGGGTGCAAATTGGCATCTTGCTGCTGCTGGGCCTGCTGACCGGGCTGTTGAGTGCGCGCCCGTGGATGGGGCTAATCATTGCCAGTGGCGAAGCCATCCTCTATTTCATCGCAGCCAGCTTCCTGTTTGACCGCAACGGGATCATGCTGGACTTGCTCTACCCGTTCCTGGCCATTGTTCTCAGCTATGTCACCGTCACCACCTATCGCCTGTCCAGCGAAGTCCGCCAACGCCGCGCCATCGTGCGGCTGTTCGAGGCCCGCGTGACCCCTGACGTGGCACAGGCCACGTTGCAGGCTGTTCAAAGAGGGGAGATCAACCTGAGCGGCCAGGTGCAGGAGATCACCGTGATGTTCGCCGGCATCCGCAACTACACCGCATTTGCCGAGGCGCATACGCCCGAAGACGTGATGGAAATGGTCAACACCTTCCTGAGCATTGCGGCGGACGTGGTATTTGGCTTCGAGGGCATGCTGGCGCATTTCGAGGGAGACCAGGCGATGGCACTGTTCAACGCTCCCATGGCCCAGCCAGACCACGCTAAACTTGCGGTGCGAACGGCGTTGACCATTCGGCAACGCATCCTTGCCTACCACCAGTCACTGCGTGCGGGTCACCCCCACCAAAGCATCGACTTTGGCTATGGCGTGTACACCGGGAAAGCCGTGGTCGGGCATGCCGGGTCCAGAGATCGCTACGAGTACACAGCCCTGGGAGACACCATTGACATCGCCTCCAGGCTGACCAGTGAGGCCAGAGCAGGCCAGATTCTGATTGGCGACGCGACCTACGAGCACGTGAGAGACGCTGTCGTTACTCAGCCCTTGCACGCGATCTCAATCAAGGGCCGGTTGGAGTCGATCCAGGTAGTGGCCGTCTTGGGGACAAACGACTGACTCGCGTGGATTCTCCACCACCGCCAGGGTCTACTCGACCTTGACCTACTTCTTGGGTGCGGGTTTTGGCTTGTCCTCGCCCTCCAGCCTGTCGATGGCGAGATCCAGCAGGCTGCGCATGGCCATCAGCGCCTCCTTCTGGCCTTCTTTGCCCTTCTCCAGAAAACCCTCGGGGAGCAGGGCTTTCCAGCTTTCGCCCCAGGCATGCAAAGCCGCGTGCGAGTGCTCGCGAAACTCGCCAAATACGTCCGTTCTCGTTTCCTCTGCCATTATTCCTCCCTGCCTGTCAGTTCCTGATGCGGTTACTATGATCGTCTTCTAGAATCATGCCTTCCTGCTTGTCAACGTGTGGCGTGCCAGCACGTGGGTGCCCTCAAAGGGTGGCGTTGACCGGCGGGGCAGCAGCGCGCCGGGCGGCGGCAATCATGGAGATAGACAGGACCATGAGCAGCCAGGCTCCTGAGATGGGGATGAACACGGTCACTGCTATCGACAGAACCAGTAGTTGCCAGCCTATGAAGCCGGGCACGGGCCGGTTGAGGTGTCGCTCGGCCCAGAGGACGAGTTGGCCGAGCAGGATAGACACCAGGCCCGCGAAAAGAAACCAGAAGACAGCCATACGCGAATCGTACGGCTCGACAGCGTTGAAGAATCCGTCGCGGGCGATTTCCGTCAGCGGACCGTAGCCCAGGATCACCCCGACGATGGTATGGAGAACGCCAATTACAATTAGCGCAGGACCGCTCAGTTTGCGCATCTCGGCCTCCCTTTTATTGCATCCGGCCCAATAGATGACCACCTGTATCTTTTAGAACTTTCTAAAAGAACCGTAACGACTAAACAGTACAACAGAATGCGCTGCTTGTCAAGCGGAAATCGTTGAGGCGTTGAGGTGACTGCTCCAGAAGTGGGGAAATAAACCTGAGAGGGCAGAGAAGCTCGTTTCCCTACGACAGGGCCATAAGGCGGCCTTCGACCTGTCGTAGGGTCCGGCGTCCCAGAAGCTACGGGGCGCTTCCATCAAACCAAATCCTCCACTGGCGTCTTGTCTCAGTGGAGGACCTTCCCGGGCAGAACACAATCAGGCGAAAAGCGGGTGGCTAGTGCAGTACCGGCCAGACCTTGTGCCGTTCATTGTAGATGTGGCGGAGCATGTTGACGCGGGCCTTTTCGTATCTGTCCGCGGAACCCATTGGCTCCCCAACCAGGTCACTGTGCAATGCTCGCGCCACGGAAGCCTCGGCCTCGGCTAAGGGCAGCGGCTCCGAACCAACGTCGCCGAGTGCCTCCAGGAATTCATCTTCAGCCTCCGGCGGGAACTCCAGTGGTTGGCCGTCTGCATCAAACCCCACTACGAGCAACCCACCCCAGGCCGGATCGTTCTCCAGACGCTTCATTTCGATGGCCCCTTCTTGGGTCAGCCACCAGGCGAGACGGTCAAAAACCATGTACCGGTTGCCAAGCTCCCGGCTGCCAAGAACGGCCAAACAGACTTCGACAGGTTTCTCCACGGCGATTCTCCTTGCCAACAAACTGACTCGCTTCCCTTTTTCACACGGCATCCATTGTTCCACCACGGCGCGTCAGACTCACGCCACTACATATTACAAGAAGCAGATCACCTGTGACAGTGGGCAATAAGGGCTATCTGTTTCGTGAATGCTGAGGTCAATCACGTCCAGAAAGCGATAGCAGTCTGTATCGGCCACAGATTCCTTGCCTTGGGAGCGTGGTAATAGCTGGCGTTATGTGCGGCTGCAAAGCCCGTTTGTTGGTGTCCAAATGGAAAAGAGATCTCACCCGTAATGTAATACGGGCTGTAGTTGACAGATTTCCCGTATAGTCATATTATGCCCAGTAGGGTTGAGGTTCTTCTCACACAGTTGGCATATCAAGCACATTCAAATACCACGTCGCGCGTATGCATGTTCAGACATAGTATATGCCTGCGCAGTTCTTTGAGATGATCCTCGGTAGTAGTCCTTAAACTTCATACACTACAGTGGAGTCTCGACAACATGAGCGCCCAATCTCGAGTGTCTTCCCTCTTCCCCTCCATTCTCTTGCCCAAGTTAGCGCACGCGCACGGGCGCAAATGGGCGCGCCTGGTAGAACGCGTGGCCAACCTGCCCGAAACCCACCCGGAGTACCTGGCCTACACACTCATGATTCGGCGGCTGGCGCACCTCACTGCGTCGAACCAAACCTGCATTTGCGTGGAGCCTGGCTGCATCCGTTGCGCTGTCAACATTCTGGAGCGCTACGATGGCAGCGAACGCGACTTGATAGAAGAGTATCGTCACACCCTGGAAGAGATTAAGTCCTACTTGGCCGGGGTGGAAGATATCAGCCTCGTCGCGTGATACAAAGATAGTTGCCATCCCATCAAGGGCTAATGGGCACCTTGGTATTGTGAACCTTCCCTTGGATTCAGCGTGGAGGGACCGTTGCCCTAAAAACTGTTACACAATTGTATGCTCACCGGGCACACTGATGCGATATCCTAATATTGCAGGCACATGCGCGTGACGAATATCCTTCAGCCTGCCGGGCGCCCAACGACCTCAACCTCAACCCAATCGTTGGGCGCTGTCGTATAGACTGGCCTTCGCTTCTCCACGCTGCCCTTTCCAGTCATCCCAAACCCTCTTCTCTATTTCGCCTCGGGGGATGACTGATTCCGATGTGCAAATGAGATAGTGGTCAATTCCTTGCCGGCGCTTGTGTTTCCCCCAAGGCGATGGTACTCTTGATCTGTCACCCAGAAGCATCCGATGCGTAGGTCAAGTGTTAGTCATATAGGGAGAAGGTCTGGCATCTGTTGACCCAAGGGTGGGTAACCTCATTATGGGTGATATAGAGAAGTCCTCGTCGGGACAGGAAACCGAACGCCGTCGTGACTCGTCTGCCGAGGATGGTGCTGCCCATTCAGAAGCCGATACGGCGTGGAGAATTGGCCTGGAACTGGTCTCCGATAACAGCGTCAAACTAGACGTGTCTTTGGAGAGCGATGCAATGATTGGCCGGGGGGAGACTGCCCCGGACTTTGTCGACCTCAGCGCCTACAACGCGGAAGCGTTGGGTGTCTCTCGGCGTCATGCGGTACTCCGCCCGACAGACACCGAGATATTGGTCCTGGACCTGGGAAGCACAAACGGCACCCAATTGAATGGGCAGCCAATCGAAATCAGCACGCCTCATGGTCTGAACGATGGCGATCTTCTCACTCTTGGCAGCCTGGAATGGGTTGTGCGAATCATCAATCGCCCTGGTAAAGCCAGGGTCGACAGGACCGGCGATCTGGGCGATGCGCTTGCACAGCTGGCCAAAGCCATCACTTCGCAACTGGACCTTGATGAGGTCCTGGACCAGGCGCTCGAGATGGCCATGAGGCTCACCGCGGCAGGGGAAACCGCCATTTGGCTGGTGGACAACGTGACCGGCGAGCTGTTCCTGGAAGCCGAACGTGGTATCGAGGACGAGAAGATCAAGCGCATGCGCTTACCCGTTACCGATACAATGGCCGGTCAGGTCATTGAGGACGGACAGCCGCGACGTGTCAGTCGTACGGTGGAAGGCGAAAAGATCAAGGTCAAAACGGGCTATATGGTCGAGGCCCTCATCTACGCTCCGCTTGGGTTGGGAGGAGTAACATTCGGAGTGCTGGCGGCTGCGCACCGCGAGTTGGGCCAACATTTCAGTTCACGAGACGAAAAACTCCTGACAGCGATTGCCGATTTCGCCGCAATAGCAATCCAGAACTCGCGTCTTCACCAGGCAACCAATGAGGCTTTGGCTGAGCGACTGGGAGAGCTGACCGAACTGAACAGCGCGTTGGCGCACGATCTGAGAAGTCCAATATTGTCGATTAGGGGCTTCGCGATTATCGTGAAAAGGAAAGCCCACCTCGACAGGGAGCTGGCTGATTTCGTCGACCGAATCATTGCCGCTTCAGAACGTACCCTCAGTTTGCTCAATCAGCTTCTAGACATTGTGTTGTTGAGTCAGGCCCCTCGGACAGATTATAAGCCCTGCAACTTGACCGAGGCTGTTGCGAGGGCAATTGGTGATCTCGAAGGGGCTGCGCTGGAGAAATCCATAGCCTTGGACCTTAGACTCGTGGGTACCCCCTACCAAATTGAGGGAGATTCCACGCGCCTTTACCGCTGCGTGCTTAATTTGGTAGACAACGCTATCAAATACTCTCCAGTCGGCACTCAAGTCACAGTTATCATCACCTATGGAGAGGATGGTGAAACCACCATCAAAGTGCACGATGAGGGCCCCGGCATCCCTGAAGAGGAACTGCCTCACATTTTTGACAGATTTGTCCGTGGTAAAAGAGAAAAGCATGCCAAAGAGGGCATAGGATTGGGCTTGGCGATTGCACAGGCCACAGCCAAAGCACACGGGGGCGAGATTAGTGTGGCAAACGCAGAGGGTGGCGGTGCTGAGTTCGTATTCTCACTGCCTGCCAGCTTGCGTGTCAAGTGACCGGTTCTATCAATGTCTGTGCTGTTTGCCTTGGAAGTAAAGGGTGCCGGGTGCGCGTCGTGGGGAAAACGACGTGCGTGAGTGTGTAGCTTCACGCCGTGGCAGGTACAACCGGCGCCTATCCTGGCATACGAAAAACGCAGTGCTCTTTTCCACAACTTGGGGAAGGAATCTCTATGTCAGAGCAAGAGACCAGAATCCTCTTGATTGAGGACCAAGACGATCACGCAACTTTGATCAGAGCATTGGTGGAGGAGGGATTGAGGGATGCCCTTCTGACCATCGACCACGCAGCTAGTGGCTCAGAGGGGCTGCACCTGCTCGAAAGCGACGAGTATGAAGTCTGCCTGCTCGACTATCGCCTGGGAGATGGGGTCGATGGCCTGGACGTCTTAGAGGCTGCCCGGGCAAAAGGCAGTGCAACGACGTTCGTGGTGCTGACCGGGGAGGGCGATGAGGCTGTGGCTGTGCAGGCCATGAAGGCCGGAGCCAGGGACTATCTTCGAAAAGAGGCTATCTCTCCCGAGTCGCTCCGTTCGACGCTACGTCATGCCCTGACGATCCACAGGGAAGAAGCGCTCCGCAAGCAGGCGCAGGAAGAGCTTCAACAGGCCAAGGATGAGTTGGAAGTCCGGGTGCATGAAGTCGATGAAGCCAATGCACATCTGCGCAAGCTAGGTCGCCTGAAGGATGATTTCGTCGGCAGCATTTCCCATGAACTGCGGACTCCTATTGCCAATCTTAAACTTGCCCAGCAACTGTTGGTTGCCCACCCAGATGCCCAAGAGAAATACCTGGCTACCATGCGGCGTGAGACAGAGCGGCTACACTCACTGATTGAGGACTTGCTGAATGTAGCCCGCATGTCTGCAGAGCCACCTATACCGGATCCGGTGACCTGTGACCTGAACACGTTAGTCTTGTTGTACATCGCTGACCGCACGCTGCTGGCAGAGGAGCGAGGGCTTAGCCTGACGTTTACTGAGGAACCGGGCCTGCCAAAGGTACGGGCCGACAGGCGACAACTGGAGCGAGTGCTGGGCGTCCTGCTCACCAATGCCTTGAGCTACACTCCCAGCGGCGGCCAGATACGGGTTTCAACTCATTCACAGCAGCTGGATGGCGAGCTGTGGATTGGCTTCAGTGTGAAAGATACCGGACTGGGAATCACCCCGGAAGAGCAGGACCGTCTGTTTGAACGGTTCTTCAGAGGCCGGGCAGCGTTGGAGAGGGGTGTGCCAGGCACGGGGATGGGCTTAGCCACAGCCAAAGAGATTGTGGAGCAACACGGCGGCCGGCTGGAGGTGTCTAGCGAGGGTGAGCCTGGCAGGGGGGCCACTTTTTCTGTCTGGCTGTCGACAGAGGACGAGGTGGAGAACCGTGGTAGATTATCTGGCATGGCGAGGCGTCTGAGGCCAAAGTCATCGCGTGAGACCGACCCTGCGGCCTGATGTGTAGGCCAATTGAGATCTCGCGGACCTCACGATCAAGGTGAGTCTGCCGACAATAGCGACATGAATCCAGAAGCGATAAGAGTGCTGATTGTTGAGGACGATGAGGATCATCAGGTTCTCATCAAGGCGCTGGTAGACGGATTGGATGCCATCACGACTCGAGCGGACTGCGCCTCTTCCTACGAAGAGGCATTGTCTCGTTCTCGCTCCCACGAGTACGACATATGGTTGCTCGATTACCAGCTTCGTGAGGCCAGCGGCGTAGATCTCCTTCGCGCCATCAGAGCAGAGGGACTCACCATGCCTGTTGTGATCCTGACAGGTATGGGGGACGAACGCGTCGCAGTGGAAGCCATGAAAGCCGGAGCAGCGGACTATCTTCGGAAGGAAAGGCTATCCACGGAATTACTTGGCGGCGCTATCCGGCATGCCTTGGATTTATACAAGCAAGAGAAACTTCGCAGGCGGGCGGAAGAAGCGCTTCAAAAGGCCAAAGAAGAACTTGAAATCAAGGTCGAACAGCGCACAATCGAACTAAAACGCGCCAATGAAAAACTCGAAGCCGAAATCAGTGAGCGCAAGCGAGCTCAAGCGGTATTGGCTCAGCAGAATCAGGAACTCGAAGAGCTTAACAGACTACTAAGGCGCACAGAGCGACTATCCGCCGCCGGAGAAATTGCAACCGGTGTAGCACACCAGATCAACAATCCATTGACCGCCATCATAGGCCAAGCCTATTTGCTGCTGAAAAAACTTAAGCCGGATAGCCCAAACTACCACTCGCTAGTGACAATTAGGGAAGCCGCTGAACAAGCGGGCACCGTGGTCCAGCGGATGCTGAATTTGGCTAGGTCGACACCCTACGTTATGCAACCCGTGGATGTCAACACGTCAATACAGGACTCGATTTCGCTTGTCAGTGCTCAAATAGGGGGAGGTGTTCGGCTTGAAAAGACATTGGCCCCTAAACTACCCTTAGTCATTGCGAGTCAGGAGCATCTTGGCGACGTATGGGTCAATCTCATTCTCAATGCCAGCGATGCCCTTGCAGAATCGGAAGACGGCATCATCAAAATCACATCCTTCCACGACACCGAAGACCACAGGGTCAAGGTCATGGTAGAGGACAATGGTCAGGGTGTACCTCCTGAACACCTGGACCGAATCTTCGATCCATTCTTTACCACGAAGCGAACCGGCACTGGCCTGGGTCTGTCAATCTGCGATGACGTCGTAACACGTCACGGCGGCTCGATTGAAGTCGAGAGCGACGGCGTACCAGGTCATAGCACCAGGTTTACCGTGGCACTTCCAGTAAATACCCCTGAGGGACAATCGGCTTGACCCGCCAGCAGCAATCTTGGAATTGAAACAATGACGCACATTCTGGTAGTGGATGATGAACCCCACGTACTGCAGACGATACGCTTGATACTGGAGGACGCGGGTTACACAGTGAGCGTGGCGTCCAGTGGACAGGAGGCATTAGGTCTGGTCGCCCATCAGCAGCCCAATCTAATCATCCTGGATATCATCATGCCAGAGATCGACGGCATTGAGGTTTGTCGCCGCATAAGAGCCGATCCGTTCGTATCCAAGCTGCCCATTATGTTCCTCACAGCCAAAGGTCGCCCTGCGGATGTCGCTCAGGGACTCGACGCGGGAGGGGACGACTATCTGGTCAAACCTTTTGAAGTGATTGAACTTCCTGCCCGCGTGCGCGCGCTTCTACGTAGGGCACCTGGCGGGTCTTTGGATGCTGAGACCGAATACCTGGTTGCCGGAGACCTGAGAATACACGGAAGGTACCCGAATGCATGGGTAGGCGACCGGCAAGTCAAGCTAACTACCATTGAGCATCAACTGCTGCACTACCTCATGCTGCACGCCGGGCAGCCTGTGGCTGTCGATCACCTGCTCAAGTATGTGTGGGGATACGATGCCGGTACAGGCAATCCCAAGTTGGTGCAAGTTCACATCGCAAGACTGCGCGCCAAAATCGAGCAGCAACCCGACAGCCCACACTACATTCGAAACGTGCGTGGGCGCGGCTACATGGTCAACTCCTGATTCCCCGCCGGACTGAAATCTCCTCTTCCCATCGGGAAAGACTCCATCTTAGTAAGAGACTTCACACCCAATTCACAAAGCTGTTACCTATTTTTACCCAATTCTATAGTCGGTAAGTGTATTCTTAGACTATACAACGTTCAGGCAGGGGCGAGTTTGAAGCACAACTCGGCGTAGCCGCTCAGAAAAGACAGTCCTAATGGAAATGCAAGAGATAAAAGTGCTGATTGTAGAAGACCGGGAAGACCACGCTCGCTTGTTGGAAGCACTGATGGTAGAAGGCCTGAAAGGGGATGCCCAGTTGAGCATTGACCGTGCTGCAACGGGAAAGGAAGGTCTTCGCCTGCTTGAAAACAGTCAGTATGACATCTGCCTTCTCGACTACCACCTGGGAGAAGAGATCGACGGTCTGGATGTTTTGGAGGCAGCCTCGGCAAAGCACATTCAGACACCGTTCATATTTATCACAGCAGCCGGCGACGAAGACGTGGCTGTGCAGGCCATGAAGGCCGGTGCCAGAGACTACATTCGCAAGGAGGTCCTCTCTCCCGAGTTGCTCCGCTCGACGGTGCGTCACGCCATGAATATCTATAGAGAGGAAGCGCTCCGCAAGCAAGCGCAGGAAGAGCTTCAGCGGGCCAAGGATGAGCTGGAAACTCGGATGCAAGAAGCCAAAGCGGCCAACGAAACCCTGGAAAAACTGAGTCGCCTTCAAGAAGAGTTTGTGAGCAGTATCTCCCATGAACTGCGCACCCCCATCACCAACATCCTGCTCTTTCATGGTTTGCTGGCTGCCCATCCAGAAGCCCAGGACAAGTATCTTGCCACCTTGCGGCGTGAGACAGAGCGGCTGCACTCATTGATCGAGGAACTTCTGAATGCGGCACGTGTGGCCGTGGAACCTCCAGCCCTCACTCTGACAGACTGTGATTTGAACAGCTTGGTCCTGCTATACGTGGCTGACCGGACGCTGATGGCAGAGGAGAAAGGGCTTAGCCTGACTTTTACCGAGAAAGCCGGCCTGCCGAAGGTGCAGGCCGACAGGCGACAACTGGAGCGGGTGTTGGGCATTCTGCTGACCAACGCGTTGAGCTACACACCAAGCGGTGGCCGGATAGAAGTCTCAACTCATTCGCAGCGCATGGAGGGAGAGTTATGGGGTGGCTTCAGTGTGACGGATACCGGACCAGGCATCACCGCGGAAGAGCAGGAACGCCTATTTGAACGGTTCTTTAGAGGTCGGGCAGCGCTGGAGAGCGGGGTGCCGGGCACGGGCTTAGGCTTGGCCACGGCCAAACGGATTGTGGAGGAACATGGCGGCAAGTTGGAGGTTTCTAGTGAGGGCAGTTCAGGCAAGGGCGCTACCTTTACGGTTTGGCTGCCTTTCTGAAATGCCGCGAGGTCGCCTGCTCCCGACGAGTCGCTATTACTCTCAACGCTCTCGGTTGACACAATTTTCAGCAGCGAATAGACTGCAGGAATCCAACTATCGATTAACGATTTTGTAAGTTAACTGCTCTGCGCGCGTCGCAATACACAGTGTTGTAATGCGATGCAAGTGCCGACACCGGGGCAAGATGTATGGCTGATCTATTGATCGTGGAAGACGACGACGCGTTGAGGGACGCACTACAAGAAGTCCTGACCCGACTGGGTGGGCATGAGGTTCGGGCAGCCAAATCAGGTCAGGCAGCGCTTTCTGCTGTCGAGTCTGGCATGCCAGACCTGATTATATCCGATGTCCGAATGCCTGGGATCACGGGTACGCAGTTGCTGGACAAGGTGCGAACTCGCCGCCAATGGAGACACATCCCTTTCCTGTTCATCAGTGCGAGCATCGTGGAGGAAGTAGAGCGGGAGATCGCTGCTCTGGACGGTGTCTTTTACCTGCGCAAGCCATTCAAAGTCGAGAGCATCCAGGAAGCCGTGATCACGGCTCTCAAAACCTCCTCTCGCGTGACCCGCAGTGACAACGCATGAGCAAGTACATCGGGGCATAGGGCAGTTGCTCATGCTGCAGTTTCTGATAATCCGTGGCTCCTGTGGAGATCGGCAGTTCCGATTCACATGGTTGTGCGTGCTGCCATCAAACGTCGTATCTCGTTGCAATCATTGACGCACCTCATATTTCTATTAGAGCGAATCGCTGGCGGCACAAAGAGAGACATCTTCCATCTGTCCAGGCGTTTCTCTGGAGGATTTAACCATGACGGACCCTGAGGTGCCTAGAGAACAGCTAGTCGAAGAGTTGGATGCGCTTCGCGCCCATCTTGCGTCGTTGGAGGAGACTGAACTGGCGCATCAAGAAGCCAAGACTCGATTGCTTTTTCAGGCCTGCCTGTTGGACAGCGTCCGTGAATCAGTCGTCGTGACCAATCTGGAAGGGGTCGTCATCTATTGGAGCAGGGGCGCAGAGGTATTGTATGGCTACTCCGCTGAGGAGGTAATGGGAAAACCCAAATCGGTCAGTGTTGACCCGCATTGTGTGGAGGAAGAGGCAGAACGGACACGGCAAACCTATGAGACGGGGTCGTGGCGTGGTCAATGCAGGCGGGAACGAAAAAATGGGACTGTGTTCTGGGCTGACACGGTTTTGTCCCTGGTCAGGGACGATAATGATGAACCTCACAGTCTGGTTGCCGTCGAACGTGACATCACCCAACTCAAGCAGGCTGAGGAGGAGTTTCAGAAAAGGGCCACCCGGCTAGAGCTCATCCAAAGCGTCAGCCAGATGATGACCGCTATCCTGGAACTGGATCCACTGCTTCACAAAACCGTCGAGTTAATCGGCGACACTTTTGGGTACTACAGCACGCAAATTCTGCTCGTGGAGGGCAGTGAACTCGTCGTGACGGCCACCACCCACCCATTGCTCAAGTCCCAGGAGGGACGTCTTCGCCTTCGTGTGGGGTCCGAGGGAATCACCGGTGAGGTGGCCGCCAGCGGCGAACCGCTGCTTGTTCCGGACGTGAGACAGGATCGCCGATTCTGGTTCACAGAGGAGATGAAGGAGACGCGGTCCGAACTGGCAGTGCCCATCAAATTAATGGACCGAGTCATCGGCGTGCTGGACATTCAGGACACAGAACCAATGGCCTTTGGTCAAGAAGACTTGTCGACGTTGCAGACCATCGCTGACCAGGCTGCCATAGCCATTGAGAACGCTCGATTGTATGAAGCCAACCAACGATACACCCAGGGCCTTCATGACCTTGTAGCTGAACAGACAGCAGACGTGCAGGCCGTAAACGAGCAACTCCTGGCCCTTAGTCGGGTCAAAGATGAGTTTGTTTCCAATGTGTCGCACGAACTGCGTACCCCGATCGCCAGTCTGCAGCTATACCTGGGGCTTTTGGCACGCTTTCCCGAGAAGACCAGCACCTATCTGGGTACGTTGCAGCGAGAAACGGACCGGCTGGAGCACATCATTGACGGTCTGCTGGAACTGTCACGTCTGGATCAGGGGCAGGTAGGAGCCAGCATGCTGACAGTGGACCTCAACGAGTTGGTCCACTTGGGCGTGGCGGATCGCCCACTGCTGGCTGAGAGCCGGGGGCTCAGGCTCACACTTGAAATGCAGCCGGATTTGCCCCCCACCACAGCCGACTCGAAGCTTATAGGCCAGGCACTGAGCATATTGCTGACCAACGCTTTCAACTACACCCCCGCGGGCGGGTGGGTGAAAGTAGCCACTCGGACCCTTACAGCCAAAGAACAACAGTGGGTTGGATTCACCGTCAGCGACAGCGGGCCTGGCATTTCCCACGAGGAACAGTCACGCATATTCGACCGGTTCTTCCGGGGAGAGGCAGGGCGGGTATCTGGTGTTCCGGGCACCGGCCTGGGTCTGGCGATTGTCAAGGAAATCGTCGAGCGGCATCAAGGTTGGGTCGAGGTTGAAAGCGAAGGAGCCATCGGCAAGGGTGCCAGTTTTGGCGTGTGGTTGCCCACCGAGGGTAAGACAAGCGACGCGGGTATGCAAAACAGCATGGATAGTGCTGTAGGAAATGAGGGAGAAATGCCTCTCCTCTAGCAACCGTGTTCAGCGCGAAAGCCCATCCCAAAGGGGATGGTTTTTTTTGATGGCCTGACAGGCCCGGTTGAATTCCACACGGACTTTCTGAGTTGACGCTAGATTATGACGAGCGTACGGCCCTGGGTTCCATCAGCATCTTCTTTTCTGCCGTGTCGGCTGTGATCGCCGCTTTGCTGCCGTTGGAGATCGTGGAGAGAGCTCAGGATGTCCGTCAGGGCTGGATCGTCGTTGGATTGGTTTTTGGGACGATATTCGCGCTGCCGTTTGTCGGGACCGTAGCCGTTATCCGGGAACGTCCTGAGTTTCAGAGGCCGCCAGAACCGCTCAACCTCCGCAAGACGGTCGTCGAACCATTCAGAATCCGCGCCTCTGTAAACGTATTGATGATGTACCTCTTTGTCTTCGTCGCCACGGATGTGGTCAGCAGCATCATTGTCTTCTTCGTAAAGAACTATCTCAATCGCACAGATGAAGCCAATCTGGTGAGCGGTGAGCACGCTTGACAGGGGTTGTCGTGGCGGTTCAGCATTTTCGGGACAATCGCGAACGCACCTTGTACGTGATGTGTGGCATGGTAATATCTGTGGGGGGATGGGCGTCGTTACTGGCGAGACGGCTGGAATGTGAAAGCAGGCCATACCCGGAAGGCATGTCTGAACCAGAAAGGTGCCGTGTGCGTGAGCTACCAACCCATAGAGAATTACGGCATCATTGGCAACATGCACGCCGTTGCCCTGGTGGGCATGAATGGTTCTATCGACTTCATGTACTACCCCTTGCTCTCGCGCTTCCTTTCCAGGGAAGGCGCGTTTGGCATATGCTCCTTCTGGTACGTCGAATGCCTGGAGCGCACTGGCGACTTGGACAAGGCCCGCTTCTTCTTCGAGAAGATGCTGGGTTATGCTAACCACCTGGGCCTGTACGCCGAGGAACTCGGCCCGCACGGCGAGCACCTGGGCAATTTCTTCACTCACCTGGCGCTGATTAGCGCCGCTCACGACTTAGACCGCAGATTATCTGAAGCGGGCTGGAAAGCTTAGCGCTGCTTGTACGGAGAATGGAGACTTCTATGACCACAGCCAAACTGATTGTTAGCGGCCAGGAGTTCGAGTTTCCCGTTGTCACCGGCTCCGAGGGGGAGATCGGCGTTGACTTCACCAACCTCAGGGCCCAAACCGGCATCGTGACCCTGGACCCTGGCTATGGAAACACAGGCGCTTGCCAGAGCGGCATTACCTTCATCAACGGCGAAGAAGGCGTTCTGCGCTATCGCGGCTATTCCATAGAGCAATTGGCGGAATCGGCCAGCTTTGTCGAGGTTTGCTACCTGCTCATCTACGGCGAGTTGCCGAATGCCGAACAGCTTGCCGAATTCACCCATCACTTGTCCTGCCATACGCTGCTTCACGAAGACATGAAGAAGTTCTTCGAGGGCTATCCCCCCACCGCCCATCCGATGGCGATCATGTCGGCCATGGTCGTTTCGCTCTCGGCCTACTATCCGGAGTTAGAAGACCCTGGAGAGATTGAGCACAATATCGTCCGGCTGCTGGCGAAGGCCAAGACCATTGCCGCCTTTTCCTACAAGAAGTCGTGTGGGCAGCCATTTGTCTATCCCCGCAACGACCTGAGCTACGCGGCGGACTTCCTGCACATGATGTTCGCGGTGCCCACCGAGCCTTACGAAGTGTCAGAGGTGCTAGAACGCGCGCTGGACCTGCTGCTCATTCTGCATGCCGACCACGAACAGAATTGCAGCACCTCCACCGTGCGCATGGTCGGCAGCAGCCGGGCCAACCTGTTTCACTCCATTGGGGCCGGGGTATCGGCGCTTTCCGGGCCGCTGCACGGTGGCGCCAACCAGGCTGTCGTCAACATGCTCGAAATGATCCGGGCCGACGGCAGCAACTACCAGAAATACGTCGATCTGGCCAAGGACAAATCGTCCGGTTTCCGCCTGATGGGTTTCGGGCACCGCGTGTACAAGAATTTCGACCCGCGCGCCCGGATTCTGAAGGCGTCAGCCGACGCGGTACTTGACGAACTGGGCATTTCCGACCCGCTGCTAGAGATCGCCAAGAATCTGGAAGAGGTCGCGCTGCACGACGAGTTCTTCATCGAGCGCAAGCTGTATCCCAACGTAGACTTCTACAGCGGCATCATATACCGGGCCATGGGCATCCCAACCGAAATGTTCACCGTGCTCTTCATGCTGGGGCGTCTGCCCGGATGGATTGCCCAGTGGAAGGAGATGCGAGCGGACCCCAGCACCCGCATCAACCGTCCGCGACAGATTTACACCGGCCCGCCCCGGCGCGACTACGTCCCGCTCGAAAAACGCTAGCCAATCGCGTTTCAAGCCTCGGCGGAGGCCCTGCGCATTGACCCAAACAGTGAGCGCCACCCGGCCAGGGGTGGCGCTTGCGTTGGGCCGTATTGCGCCCGGCAACACAGACAGAGTTGGTTACTCAACCACTTCTATGGTGGACGGGTCGGGCAGCTTGTAGTTGACGTCAGGATCGTACGTGATGAGCAGGTCGCCGTTGCCACCGACTTGCGCCGTGTAGGCCAGGACCTGCGAGTTGACGATGCCGCCCGGGCTGCCGATCAGGTTGACATCTGAATCGGGTGCGTAGAGGGTCCCCTCCAGGAAGAAATCGCCGCTGCCGCCTGCCTCGAAGTTCTCCCCGTTCCCGGTGGGGTTGCGGGCCATCCACACCAGCATGCCCTGCCAGTCACCGGAGTTTGGCGCGTCGAGGTGGACGTCGCCGCCGTTGATACTGACGGAACCGCCGGCCATGTAGATGAAAACATCGTTGCCGGTGATGTCCGCGCCGTTCGTCACGTCAAAGTCGCCTTCCACGTAGAAAGTGCCGTTGCTTAGCGTCAGGTCGGAGCCCATCTGGACGTGTATGTTGCACAACTTCACGGTGCCGCCACCCGCGTCGATGCTTGCGGAGCTGTGAGTCCCAATATCAGCAGCGTTACTGCACGCACCGCCGGGGTCGTCAGGCGGCGATACGCTCCCCAGGGGGTCGCTGCAAATCGGTGTAGCGCCCGTCGTGGGAGGAGCGGGCGTGAACGTCCCGTGACCACCTGTCGAATGGTAGTTGCCCACGACCGTGGTCTCCTGGTCTGCATCGAGTGTCAGGCTGGCATTGCCGTTGCGGAACGCGGCCTGGTTGTCGGCCGAATCGACGTGGACACCGGCTCCCTGCACGGTGATCGTGCCGCTGCCGTTGATCTTGAGGGCGTCCTTCTTGTTGCCGCAGGCCATCGCCCACAGAGCGAAGTCGGTCGGCACGATTCCGCCCCCGCTGCCGGGGGTGCAGTGACCCACGCCGCGCGAGGTGACCTCCAGCGGCCCGTTGTAGACCAACTGCACGAAGTTGCCTTTCATGTTGGCGTTGACGATGGCCTCAAGGTATTCCGGGTCGTTGTAGTAGGGTGCGCTGGGGTCGCTCGTGGGCGGGCTATTGATCGTGACGTTGTTGGTCACGCCGTCGTCGTCGAAGCCGTTGGAGGCGGCGGCGGCCTTGGCGGGCGTCACCACGTCAGCTTCGCCGGTGCACAGCGCCATTGTCCCGGCCAGCAGGGCAGCATCGGCGGCGTTCTGGGTGTCGCGTCGCAAGAACATCAGATGACCGCCGTCGACGGCCAGGGCGGTGAAGCCCAGCAGGCCGACCATCGCCAAAGCGATCAGGATGATGGCTTGCCCGCTGTCGGAACGGCTGCGTATCCATCGTTGTACCATTGTTTGTGTCCTCATGTCTTCCTTACCCTCAATCTCTGTACTCGAATGCTGTTCCGTCTCTTGCTCATGCTCTGGCCCCAAGACCGGGCGTTTGCTCCCGATGAGTCTGGCCGTTGCCATAGCAGCTGTTTCCGATATCTGTCTAAATCTCGTCGCAGACGCTCTTATGGGAATTCACCATGACGACATTCGAGTCCACGCCATCCGCGCTGATGTGGTAAGAGAACGTGCCCTGGTTCCGTTTGAACAGATCGTCGCAGGCGTTGTCGCCGCTCTTGCCGGAGCAGGACAGGCCGCTGCCCGAATACAACGTTCCGTCTGTTGCGCCATTGCGATAGAGTGTGTAGGTCGTCGCGCCAACGTCTGTCCAACTGAGATTCACCTGCGATTTGTTGTAACAGCACCCGCACTTGGCGCCGTCGAAGGTGAGCACTGGCGCTGAGATCCCGGCGGTGATGTCAAACGTATCCGCTGCGCTGTCAGTCGCAGCGCCGTCGTCCACCGACACGCCCACCAGATAGCTGGTGCCCACACCCAGGCTGGAGATGTCGAGGTCGAAGGTGTAGTCGCCGCTGCCCACCTCGGTGAAGTTGCTGATGTGGCTGCTGTCGAGGCCGGTCGGCAGGGTCAGCCAGGAGAAAGCGCTCTCGGGCAGGCCCGTCTTGTTGGCCGGACCTTCCTCATTGACGTGGATGTCGATGGTCAGCGAGGCGGTGCCCTCGGTGTAACTATCCGGGTCGATGGTCAGCGTGACGCCGAGCCAGTCGCCGCCGCCAGAGAAGATGTCGAAGGCACCTGAGGCGTTGTCAGTCGCGTCGCCGTCGTCCACCGACACCTCCACCAGATAGCCCGTGCCCACGCCCAGGCTGGAGATGTCGAGGTCGAAGGTATAGTCGCCGTCACCCAATTCGGTGAAGTTGCTGATATCGCCACTGGTGAGGCCGCCGGGGAGAGTGGGCCAGGAGAAGGCGCCCTCCGCCAGGCCCTCCACTTCCTCCTCGTCTTCCTCCTCCACGTGGATGTCGATGGTCAGCGAGGAGGTCCCCTCCTCATAGCCACTGGGGTCGATGGTCAGCGTGACGTCGAGCGTGTCACCACTGCCGCCGCCGGTGGGCACGACGTGAATCGCGTCCAGAGCCTTGCCTTTGTAGCCGTTAGCCATACCATCAAAGAAAAGGCCGTTGAAGGTGCAGCTGGTGTTGCTGCCTGTCGTCGGCGACTCGCAGACGAAGATGTCAGACGCGACACCGGCCGCTCCGCTGACGCCGAAGGTGCCGTACGTGGTCAGGTAAATGTCGCCGGTCTCAGGATCCACCCAGGTACCGTTGACGTTCTCCCGGCTGGTTTCGCCAAGGCTCACGTCGGAACCGTCAAAAAACATGTCCCAGGTTCCCAACGTCAGGTCCGGGGTACCTTCGTACTCCAGTTGGATAGGCGTGAAGGCGAGTAAGTCCTCGTCGCTAGTCGCTATCCCCGTGACGGTCGTGTTTGTCGTGAAGCTCATGACCAGCGTGCCGTCGTCGAGAACGGACAACGCGTCGATGCCGACGCCGCTGTCAATGCCCACATCCGAGCCGTCAAAGTACAGTTGGAACGAGCCGTCGGTCTTGCTGCCAATCTTGGAGGGGGTGAAGCGGACGATATCCCGCGTTTCAACTGTGTCCAATCCGTCGAGCTTGAGCTTCTTTCCCCCTCTTCCAGGGACAAACAGCATGCTGTCGTCGGCCAGAACGGCCAGCGCTTCGATGTCATCCTTCTTGAAGCCGATATCGCTGCCGTCAACCCACAGCGTGTACTCGAACTCGGAGAGGTCGTAGATCAGGACATCCTCGTCTTTGAATTTGAGTTTGCCCACGCGGCCACCCTTTTGATCGCTGAGATAAATGAAAGGTGGCGTGGGTGCCAGCGTTATGGCGAAGACGGCGGAGTCGAAGTTGGAGGCATCGCCGTCGTCTACTTCTACCGTTATCACATAGTCAGTGCCCTGTGATAGGCTGGAGATGTCCAGTTCGAAGGTGTACATGCCATTGCCGAGTTCGGTGAACGACCCGCTGACGATACTCGTGCCGCTGGGCAACGTTGGCCAGCTAAAGGCGCTTTCGGTCAGGCCGGTCACCACGATACCATTTTCGTCTGCCACCACGATTTCCAGCAGCGCTGTATCGGTGCCTTCCTGGTAGCTGCCGAGTTCGGTGTCCATGCTCACGGACAGCGTGTCGGTCAAGGCTGCGCCGCCACTCCCACCCCCAGCCTCTTGGAGAGAGATATCCTTGATGATGGTGCGCTGGCCGGATAGGGTGAAGCTCAGACTGGGCCAAATGTTGTTGATCAGCGGGGTCACCAGGTCCAGCGTGGATTCCACCCGGATAACCAACATATCGCCGTTCTCCAGTTGGTCGTCGGTCACCGATCCGGTGCTGGGACAGGCGATGGTGACGCCGTTGCTGTCCTTGACGTATTCGACAAAGGCGTAATGGTAACCGAACATCACGTTCTCGGCCGTGGTCATCATCTGATCGCAGTTCAGATAGTTGGGACTGCCAGAGACGTCGCCCAGGATGCTGCTCTGTCGCAGCGCGCCGCGCAGCGCGTTGGAGGCCTGGGCATAGGTGAACATCGCCCGCCCAAAGTCGACGATGCCCATCAACAGAAAGGCAAGGATAGGAACAATGAGTGCGAACTCGACCAGGCTCTGGCCTCGTCCGCCCTGACGCCTCTTTGTGTGCACGTGTCCGTTTTCGTTCATTAGAGATGCCCTCTCGTGATATCCACCATGTCTGGCTAGCTGCTGGGCAGCACCACCGATTTAGCGTCGGCGGTCAGCGTGATCGTGTTGGCCCCCGCAATATCGGGTATCACCGGGGTCAGCAGCTTGAAGGGATAGGCAATCTGGACCCCGATTTCATCACCCTGCGCATAAGGGTCTGGGCGGGTGATGGTCACCGTCGCGTCCGACCAGTCGACCAGGTGCCCGCCGGCGGTCGAGGCGCGGAATTCGGCGTTGCTGGGGTCGGCGCAGTTCGCGCCGTCCGTGGCATAGGCGCAAGCCGGGTTGATTGCCAGGTAAGTGGCGGCCTCGCCTGCGCCATCTTCCAGTGCGACGTAAACAAAGTAGAGGCGGCCCAGGTCAAGCAAGCCTGAGGCGACCAGTAGGAGTATCACAAAACCAAGAGTCATTTCGACCAGGCTCTGGCCGCGTTCGCTGCGGGCCAGAAACTTCTGCCGAATCAGTCTTTTTGCAAAACGTGACATGTTCATCTCTCCCTCATACCTATATCTCATCGTAAGAGTTGTGGAGGTAGTAACCAAATCCATGAAGCGTTCGGAGAAAAACTGGCCGGGAAGGGTCTGCCTCAATCTTCTTGCGCAGATTTCGGACGTGTGTGCGCAAGGCCGATTTAGTCCCCTTGCGCAGCGAGCCGGCCCACACGTCCTGAACCAGATCTGAGGACTTGACAACAGAGCCTCCCGCTTCGTACAGGTTGCCAAGTATCCGGTACTCGATGTGTGCCAGAGGGATTGTCTGGCCCTGCACGCGCACCCCCTGAACGTCGGGCACCATCCGAAGCGGCTTCGTCGTCTTTTTCTCAGCCGAGCCGTTGGAGGAGTTGCCATTACTGGACCATCCATTGCGGCGCGCCAAAGCCCTGATGCGGGCTGCCAACTCGGCGTGGTCAAAATGGATGCTCATACAGTCGTCTGCTCCCGCGTCCAAGGCAAGCGCGATCTGCTGGCCGCCGCACGGGTCCTGCAGCAGCATGATGAGCAAACCTGAGAGAACCGGATCGTTGCGAACCTGCCTGCAGAGTTCGAGTTCGTTCACACCTGCCAGACCATCGGTCAGGACCAGTATTTCAGGTGTTTGCTCCCACAGTCGTCTGAGCATCGACACGGCTGTCGTGCTCAATGTGACGTCGACGTCCAGCGAGCTGAGAGCCTCGACGATGCGCTCGCGAGTCTGTCGCTCCGAATCTGCTATCAGAATAGAGGGTGTTGGCATGGCTCTTTCCATCCGCTTCGGCAAAACTCACCAATTTAGGCTTGATCGTCCAGGGCATACTTGGCCAGCCCCACGCCAGTGGCAATCAGCCAGGCGAAAATTGTGGACCACGACGCCAGCGAAGGGGCCACCTGGTTCAAGATGAAGGGCAGGACGATTAGCAACACAAGCATGGTCACTACAGCTGCGATGACCGGGGTCCTGTAAATTGTGCGGCTTCGTACTAGGTTCGACATTGAGAAGATTCCTCGCATCCAATCCAGATCTTGTTAACTGCCATGATTGTAGGCCAAGTCCGCGCCAATTTGGGTGAAGCGTTTGTGCATAAGAAGTGAATTAAGTGTGAAGGCCCGTCAGCTAAACAGAGGGCGTCTGAGCCATCGCTGTCGGGGGCTGTGGCTAATAGAGAACACTTGGATGGGACTAAATTCCCACCAGAGGAGTGGAACGCTTTTGTGGCAAGGTTGTATACTGTAGGCAGATAACGTTGGCATCGAACTGGGAGTGTGAAAGCCTTGTCAGGTGACCGTGCAGTAACGAAACCGGAACCAGACGATTTCTTGGATCCAGAAACAAATAAGCTTGACGAGGTTGAAATCGTCGATTTGCCGTTCCAGGCACCGGAGGTAATCTATCGCCCTGTTCCCTACGAAGACATCACAGTCGAGTCTGAAGTGGGAGCAGTGTGGCGTGTTCGTTTCGTATTGGCTTCTGATCCCAGCGTGCAGTTCGGCCTGGATGTGAACGGCGATATTGAGTTTGGCCGCGAAGGTAGTGGCCCTGGTTTTGTGGATCTTGGCCCGTACGGTGCGGAATTGCTGGGCGTCTCACGTCGCCATCTGAGGATGCATCCAACGCTGACCAATCTCTATATAATTGACCTTAGCAGCACGAATGGCACACGGCGCAACGGGCGGCAGATAGGCGCTAACACACCATATAGCCTCGCCGATGGAGACCTCCTGACACTGGGTCGGTTGGAGGTAGCGGTCAACATTATCAAGCGCCCCAGGGGCCGGACAGGGCACCTGCATGAAAAAGCGGATCTGGGAGAGGCGCTGCTACAGATGGCGAAGGCCATTACCTCTCAGTTGGAGCTTCGGGAGGTGCTCAATCAGGCGTTGGAAATGGCGATGTCGCTCACCATGGCTGACGAGGCTGCCATCTGGCTCCTTGATGAGCAAAGCGGTGAGTTTTTCCTGGAGGCGTCACGTGGCGTCGAAGACCCGGAACCCAGCTACACACAAATGCCCATGACCGATTCGATAGCAGGCGAAGTGTTGGCAAACGGCGAGTTGCTGCGGGCGAGCCGCACGGATGGTGCAGAGCCGATCAGAATCACGACCGGCCATCTGGTGGAAGCCGTCCTCTACGTGCCACTGATTCTGGGTTGTGTTGCTCTTGGGGTATTGATGGTCGCTCACCGCAAGGAAGGCAGCACCTTCAACAAACGCGACGAGAAGTTGCTGGCGGCCATAGGCGACGTGGCCGCTATCGCCGTACAGAATGCGCGCCTCATCCGAGACCTGGAACAAAGCTTCGCCGAGGTACGTGCGGCACAAAGCCGATTGGTCCGGACGGCGCGCCTGGCCGCCCTTGGAGAATTGGCGGCTATGATTGCCCACCAGATCAACAATCCACTCACCACTATCCTGGGCGATGCCGAGATGCTCGTCCAGGACTTGCCAGAGGGGCATGCCGGTCACGAATCGGCGGCGGCGGTCTACCGTGCGGGGCAACGCGCCAAGTCCGTCGTGGACCGGTTGCTGCATCTGGCGCGGCCCGCCACCCACACCCAACTCCTTGACGTTAGCGATACGATCCAGGCCGCGCTCGACTTGGTGAGTGGCCGTCTCCAGGCAGCGGGCAACCGCTTGGAGGTGGACGTGGCCCCTGAACTGCCCCTGGTCGATGCCTTGCCCGGACAGTTGGAAGACGTATGGCTCAATCTGTTGATGAACGCGCACCATGCGCAGCGAGAAGACGAACCGGGTACAATTGGCGTCAGCAGTCGCTTGATACGAGATGGATCTGCTATTGAGGTGATAGTGTGGGACACTGGCAGTGGCATCTCGCCGGAAGACCTGGAGCGCGTATTTGACCCTTTCTTTACCACCAAGCCGCGCGATGTGGGTACCGGCCTGGGCTTATACATCTGCAAACAAATCGTCAATGAACACAAAGGGCATATCTCCATTGCCAGCGAGCTTGGACAGGGCACCAAAGTGAGTGTCCGCTTGCCCGTTGCCCCAACTCATTTGGTCCGAGAGGTCTAGACGATGGCGACCGTTCTTGTGGTAGATGATGATTCGGAGGTGCTGGGAACCACCTGGCGCGCACTAACTCGTGAAGGGCACGACGTCCATCTGTCCGAGTCTGCTGCCCTGGGCCTCGAGTTTCTACAAGACACGCGCCCCGACTTGCTGATCTTGGACATCATGATGCCGGAGATGAATGGACTAGAGCTTTGTCGCCTGCTCCGGTCCAAGCCCGAGTACACCGATCTGCCTATTCTATTCCTGAGCGCGCTCGGCAAGACAGAAGATGTGGTACAGGGACTCGACGCCGGGGGCGATGACTATATCGTCAAACCCTTCGAATTGGTTGAACTTAACGCCCGCGTGAGAGCCCTCCTTCGCCGCTCGACGTCACCGGCTGAGGACAAACACGATTTGCTGGAAGTGGGCGGCCTGACCCTGGATTCCAGAGTATTCCAGGCAATTGTCGAGGGCAAGGCCATTCAGTTGACCTCCACAGAGTACCGCCTGCTAGAGCGCCTGATGCGCCATGCCGGAGAAGTCCACTCCGTTGATGGACTATTGGAGAACGTATGGGACTATCCACCGGGCACCGGCGATCCCAACCTCGTGCGATCCCACATCCGCAACCTGCGCCAGAAGCTGGAACCTGACCCCCGCGATCCGCGCTATTTGCAAACCGTGCACGGTTTGGGATACATCATCCCGGCTTAGTGAGCCGCCATGGCCAAAGGAGACGAGCCATGTTCATTGTCCATGTCTTCGTCCATGTAAAGGTCGAACAGGTCGAAGCTTTCATAGCGGCGACGCTTGAAAACGCGCGTCGCAGCGTAGAGGAACCCGGCATTGCTCGCTTCGACGTCATCCAGCAAATGGATGACCCCACTCGTTTTGTACTGGTCGAGGTCTACCGTGACGAAAGCGCTCCGGCCAGCCACAAAGAAACTCAACACTATCAAATATGGCGCGACACGGTAGCCGAAATGATGGCTGAACCACGGCACAGCCTCAAATACAGCAACTTGTTCCCAGATGACGAAGGCTGGAGTGGGGGCCTGTAACATCCCTATGGCTTTCTTCCTCGCTTCGCCAGCCGCACTGCCCAGACACCCTGTCCCTGCCTGCGGTTTCTCTGAAGTGCCGCAATGGCTACCGGCCTTCGTTGAAAACGTCTCTAAAGAGCAGCGACCTCTCGGTACGCTGCTTCATTTCGTAGCGCCGTGCAAATGAGCGGGCAAGAAGAGGATGTGTGAAGATCGCTGGCTTGCGACCCTGGCTGGCGGCCAGCGACTTCTAGTCGGCTGTTTTCTCCGGACGCAGCATCATCAGGACGCCCTGAACAGACACCACGAGCCCGACCACCGTAAAACCGATTTGCACCCAGCCAAATTCCCCCAGCATCGTCCCAATTCCGATGACATCGGCCAGAAGGAACACGGCCAGAGTCACGACTCCCGCAATGAGAAGAATCACCCCGAGATGTTTTCTGGACATCTTATTCCCTCGTTTCATCTTCGTGATTGGTGTGTAGCACACGAAGCCCACCCCCTTCTGCAATCTGGTATGCGCCGTTGCCGTTTAAGACAGCCCCAACTGTCCGCCACAGGATGCGCAGGTCGAGCCACAACGAATAGCTGACGGCGGTGGATGGTCAGAGTAGCGTTTTGCCCGGCAGGATCAGGTAGACCAAATACTGGCCCGCCGGGAGGAAGCTTCCTGCGAGAATGGCTGTGGCAGGCTTCCCTGGCAACACGCGAGGGTCGCGCAGTGATGCGACGCGTTGCCGTCTGGAAAAGAGACCACTTCTGTACCAACAGTCACCCCTACTCGGACTACTGCTCCAAAACACCACCCTCGTCATAGGGACAGCTTCCCACCAATTACCAATACACTGCTACTTCCACATACTTATTATAAGAAATGCACGTGTCAAAAACCTAACAAATGGTGTGTGTGCGTTACAATAGCGTAACAACCGAAACTGGTCGTGAGCCTGCGCGGGCCGGTTAAGGCGCGATCGTGAGAGTTGGCGTGGAGAGGTAGTGTTTTAGCAGGTCAGATCGCAAACCAGGGCGAAGACGATCAGGCCGCGCCGGGCGGCGTCACCTCTCCTGCGTAGGACCTGACCAACTCTTGCTGGATCGTTGCCCGGCCATTGCCGTATTTGCCCAGCAGCCACATCAACTTCACCAACGCGGCCTCCGCTGTCATGTCGTAGCCGGGCAGCGCCCCTGCCGCGAGGTAATCCTTGCCTGCCACGTAGATCAACTCCGCCGCGCCGACGTGTACCTGCGTGCAAATCACCACGACGACACCTATCTCTGTCGCCCGCGCCACGCTCGCCAGCAGCGAGCGCTCCCCCGCGTCCTCGTTGGGGATGTTTCCCGCGCCAAACGCCTCGATGACCAGGCCGTCGACGCCGCTGTCGACGATGGCGTCCACCACCCGGGGCATGACACCGGGTGCAATCTTGAGCAGCACCACGTTGGGGTTGAGGTCCCTTTCCAGCACGACGTGCCCTCCGTCAGGTGGGCGCTTCACGAGGGCGCAATGGTTCAACTCCAGGCGAATACCCACGCGCCCTAACGGTGGCACGCTAAACGAGGTGAAGGCATCAAAGTCGAAGCCGCTCAATTTGACCGCCCGTGTCGCCCGCAGCAACCTGGACCCGAACAGGATCGCCACTTCCGAGAAGTCGAGCGCCGCAGCCCGGAAAGCGTTGAGGAGGTTGGTCCGGGCATCGGTGATGAGGTGCCCGGCCAGGGGGATTTGGGAACCGGTAAAGACGATGGGTTTGTTTAGACCCCGCAGCATGAAAGACAGAGCTGTCGCCGTATAAACCATCGTGTCCGTGCCATGCGTGATGACGAAACCGTCGTAGCGGTCAAGACGCTGGTAAACGGCCTCCGCAATCTGCTGCCAGTGCTCCGGGCCGACGTTGGTGCTGTCCAGGTTGGCGATAAATTCGTAGCCTGCGAAACGAGGCCGTTCGTCGGGGAAGTGATCCGGCAGGTGGGCCAGTTCCGGGATGGACTGCTCGAAATCCAGCGGGGTTCGCGGGGGACGAAGCGCGCCCGACACCGGGTCCGTGACCATACCAATCGTACCCCCGGAGAACAACAGGCAGATGTTCTTCGTTTCCATGGCCGCCCCCCTCACACCTCACAGTTGTGAGGTATTTCCCAAAATTTCTTTGCGGATGGTACCATTTGGGCGTGGAATCACCAAGGAATTACCACACCAAGGAGTCCCCCTGGAATGAGCGATGCCCCATTGCTGCAACTCGCGCTGGACTACGTGTCGTTGCCGCCCGCGTTGGCGATGGCCCAATTGCTGCACGAAGAAGTGGATATCATCGAGTGCGGCACGCCGCTGTGTGCCGCCGAGGGCCTGAACGCGGTGCGCACCGTGCGCCACCTGTGCCCCGACAGCCTGATTCTGGCCGACTACAAAGTCCCCGATGTGGGTGGCCTCTCGGCGAAGATCGCCTTTGACGCCGGGGCCAACTGGATCACAGTCATCGGTTGCGCCCCGCTCATCACCGTCAAGGAGGCGCTCGAAGAGGCCGACTCGCGAGACTGTGAGATTCTGGTCGAACTGACCGGCCTGCAAGACATCGGCGAGCGGGCCAAAGCCTGGAAAGACATCGGCGTCCGGCGCGTCGTCTACCATCGCGGCTGGGACGAAGGCAACGTCGACAAGCGCCTGTGGGAGCAGGAAGACTTCGATCTCATCCGGCAGTTGGCCGATACCGGCTTCAAAGTCTCCGTCGCTGGTGGGCTGTCCTTGGATTTGATCCCAAGGTTCGAAGGCGTCCCGATCTCAGTGTTCATCATCGGTCGGGCCATCCGCGAGACGCCCGACCCACCCGCCACTGCCAGACAATTCAAGGAAGCCATTGCCGCCTGCTGCGGCTAGTTCGCCTCAAGTTCACAGCTCGACGTATTCAACCTGAAAAGGGATGCCCTCAGGGGCGTCCTCGTCGAATTCACGTGCGGCCAGATACCCGGAGTAAACCGCCTGCGCGATGATGCCTGGGGCCTCGGCGTCCCCCACGACGCGCAAAGTCGATAACCGCTTCTCGGCCAGCGCGGGCTTGAGTTCCCGGTAAAGCGTGTCGTCCGGCAGCCGGTCGGCAATCAAAACAACACCATCACAGGGCAGGTCGAGCGTGTTGTCCGTCACCGTGTAGGACAGCGTGATGTCGTCCGGGCGCATGGTCTTCACCGTATGCTGGGTATGCAGACCGACGCCCAAGGTCGTCAGCCGTTCCAGGATGCGGTCCTGTTCCATCGTGTGCTGTGACCAATACGAGATCGAGGGTGCTGGCGTCACCAGCGTCACCTCGCACCCCTGCCCGGCGAGCAATTCTGCCAGCACGCCGCCCATATAGTAATGGTCGTCGTCGTAGATCACGACGCGCCCGGCGGGCACGCGCCCGGCCATCACGTCATCCGGGGTGAAAACGGGCGCGGAATCGTGGCCGGGGATTGGCCGCCACAGCGCGCGGCCAACCCCATCCCGCCGCCACTGCGCCCCGGTGGCTACGATCACGTGAGCGATTTCAGTCTCCAGAACCTCTTCGGCGCTCATGGAGTTGCCCGGATACGTTTCGACGTTTTTCATCTTGTCCAATTGGCTGAGCCGCCAGTCCGCCACGCGCCGCCACTCGCTCAACCCCGGCAGCGCTGACTCCAGATTGACGCGCCCGCCCAACTCCCGCCGTGCCTCCGCCAGCATCACGGAATAGCCGCGCTGCCCCAGCGCGCGCGCGCATTCCAGGCCAGCCGGTCCACCGCCGACGACGAGCACCTCCTTCGCATCCTTCCCCGGAGGGATGGTTTCAGGGTGCCAGCCGCGCCGCCATTCCTCCCCCATGGTCGGGTTCTGCGTGCAGCGGATGGGCACGGAAAGCATGTCGCCGGTCACACAAATATTGCAGCCGATGCATTCACGGATATCCTCGAACCGGCCCTCCTTGATTTTCTGGGGCAGGAACGGGTCGGCAATCGACGGGCGCGCGGACCCAATCAGGTCCATCACCCCGCGCTGGATGGCCGACACCATCGACTCAGGCGAGGTGTAGCGTCCCACGCCGACGACGGGCTTACTGGTCAGGGTCTTCACGAAGTCAATGTATGGCTCCTGGTACCCTTCCTTTTCAAACCGCGACGTGGCCGAGTCGTTGTCCCACTCGCTGATGTTCACGTCCCACAAATCGGGCAATTCGGCCAACATGGCGACGATGTCATACCCTTCACCCTGGTGGGTGATGCCGTCCTCGCCCAGCAACTCGTCCACGGCCAGGCGCACGACCACTGCGCAGGTATCGCCAACCGCATCTTTCGTATCCTCGATCAACTCTCTCAGGAAGCGCACCCGGTTTTCCAGGCTGCCGCCGTACTCGTCGGTGCGGTCATTGTACCGGCGCAGCAAGAAGTGCATCGCCAGGGACAAATTGTGCCCCGCGTAGCAGTAGATGATGTCAAAACCGGCCTGTTTCGCTCGCAGCGCTGCCGCGCGATGCCAGCGCCGCAGGTTGCGAATGTCGTCCTTGTCGATCCGGCGGGTCTGCCACGGCGTGTAGCCGTCCAGCCCCATAGAGCGCAGTCCCAACGATGGCACCCGTGAATAGAGGTTCGGAGCGTGATGCCCTGAGTGTGTTAGCTCGATACCCGCCAGCGCGCCGTGACGGTGCACCGCCTCGACCAGCATCTCCAGGGGCGGGATATCCCGGTCGTCCCAGAGCCGCCCTTCGACGTAGGGCATCAAATCGGCGCTGTGGTGGATCTCGACTTCCTCCGTACACACCACCCCCCAGCCACCTTCGGCCTTCACCCCGCGCATGGCCGCGTGAGCGCGCGGGAACCGGTAGCCCATCCCATTGCAATGCGGCACCTGATAGAAGCGATTCGGGGCCACCACCGGGCCAATAGCCACCGGCTCGAACAGGATGTCGAACGGGTTCTGCATCAACGTATCCCTTCGCCATATTGCAGCACAACCGGCCTGGCGTTTCCAGGTGCTCGCTTGCCAGGCCGGGTATGGTAAAAAGGGGCGAAACTCCCCCTGTACGTTTCGTCGGTTACGCTACGCGCCAAGTTCCTCCAGCACGCCCCGCATGTAGTCTTCCACCTCCGCAGCCGTGCCCAGGCTCAACGCCTTGTCCGCAATCTCCTTGGCCCGCTCGCCGGTCAGCTGGCTTATGAGCCATTTGGCCTCCGGGATGGCGCGCGCCACCATACTGAACTCGTCGAGTTCGAGCCCCAACAGAATGGGGATAGCCTTCTTCATCCCGGCCAGTTCGCCGCACATGCCCACCCAGGTATCCTGTGCGTGGGCCGCCACAATCGTATCGCGTATCAGGCGCAGGACCGCCGGGTGTAGCGGCTGGAACAGCGACGCCACCCGCTCGTTGGTGCGGTCAACCGCCAGCGTGTATTGGGTCAGGTCGTTGGTGCCGATGCTGAAGAAATCGCACTCTGGGGCCAGCACGTCGGCCAGGGCCACCGAGGAAGGCGTTTCGATCATGATACCAACCGGCACGTCCTTGGCGTACTCCAGGCCTTCCGCGTCTAGCTCCGCCCGGCACTCGTCGAGCAGCGCGTTAGCGCGCCGCAGCTCGTCCAGGCCACTGATCATCGGGTACATGATGAGCACCTCGTGGCCGACAGCCGCCCGCAGGATGCCCCGCAATTGTGCCTTGAACAGCGGCGGATCGTCCAGGCAGATGCGGACCGCGCGCCAGCCCAGGAACGGATTGAGTTCGTCGGGGAAATCGAGATAGCTTGGCGGTTTGTCGCCGCCGATGTCCAGCGTGCGGACGATGACCGGACGCCCGTCCATCGCCTCGAAGATAGCGCGGTAGACCTCCACCTGCTTCTCCTCGCTCGGCGGGCGGCTCTCCTGGAGATACAGGAATTCGGTGCGCAGCAGGCCGACGCCCTCCGCGCCGAACGACACCGCGTCGCGGGCCGAGTCCACGTCGCCGATGTTCGCGCCCACCTCCACCCGCTTGCCGTCGGCGGTGTAGGCATCCTTGTCCGCGCTGGCCCGTATCGCTGCCAGCCGGGCGGCCTGCTGCTCCGACGTGGTCCGGTAGCGCTCCACCGTGTCCGCCTGGGGTTCGACCACCACCAATCCACTGGAACCGTCCAAAACCAGTTCCACGCCATCCTCAATCGTCTCTACCGCCTCCGGTCCCAGCCCGACCACCGCCGGGATACCCAACGTGCGGGCCAGAATAGCCGTGTGCGAGGTCAGCCCGCCGATGGCCGTGGAGAAGCCCAGCGTCAATTCAGGTTCCAGGCTGGCCGTATCCGAAGGGGTCAGGTCGTGCGCGATGACGATAGAAGGCTTTTCCAGCGCCTCCAGCGACGTGTCGGGCACGTCCAGCAATATCCGCAGCAAGCGCCGACCGACATCCTGCACGTCCACCGCCCGTGCGGCGAAATACTCGTCGTCCATGCCGCTCAGGACGGTCGCCACCTCTTCCGTGGCCTCCATCACTGCCACCTCGACGATTTTCCCCCCGTCGATGCGGGTCTTCACCGCCTCGTGCAGCGTGGGGTCGGCCAGCATCATCGCGTGGGCGTCGAAGATTTCCGCGCTCTCCTCGTCCGCCCGTTCCAGCAACCTCGCTTTGAGGGCCCCCAACTCGGTTTCGGCTTGTTCGGCGGCGGCCTCAAAGCGGCCCCATTCGGTGTCCGGGTCTTCAGGGTCGCGCTCCGGGACTTCCAATTTGGGCGGCTCATAAAGAAACGCCGGGCCGATGGCAATCCCTTCGGCGGCGGCGATGCCTTCTAGCGTTCGTTCGCTCATATATGTGCTTTCCTGCTTGTCGTGATGATCTCCGAATAAAGGCCAAGTCAATCTGTGCTGCGTCGAGATTGAGTGTCGCGAACCGAGACTGGGCGCGACTGGTCGCGCCCTACGACTTCGATTTCTGACCCTCTGGCGATGCTTTCGCGAGGACCTCCAGGGCTTCCTCCGCCATCTCCTCAGGCGAGAGCAACTCCTGGAGCGCCTCGACCGTGGTGCGCTTGGGCCACATGCCTGTCTGCTTCGACACGAACGGGAAGCGGCTCTTGACCGCCTCCTCCCAGGGAATCTCCACCTCGCTGAGCACCCGCTTCAGTTTGCTGTGAGGCCCCATGTCGGGCCGCTCGTGTATCTGGTAGGCGATGGCCGCCACCAGCCATCTGCGGATGCGGAACAGGTTGCTCCACGACAGCACCAGCAGCAGCCCGTAGGCCACCACTATCGTGTTGATGGGCAGGCTGTTGGCTTCGTAGAAGTTCAGCACGACCACACCCCAGCGGCCCAGCGCCATTTCGATAAACGCTCGTATCATGAATCCCGATTCTCTTCCATTCAGTTGGAGAGTAGCGGAGTGGGGCATACAGGGTGCCCCACTCCACAGTGAAGATGCAAAGCTCTGACTTTAGCAGCGCCGTTATCAGTCGGCGGCTGCCGCAGCCTCGCCCTTGTGCCCACCGGCAGCGCGTTCCCACGCCTCCGGGGCCTGGCTGTAGAAGAAGAACCCGGCAGCGACCAGCACCAGGATGATCGCCACGCCGACGTAGCCAAGCGCTCTCCCCAGGACCATGAACAGCCACGGCGTCCAGATGAAGCCGTCGCCGATGGCCGTGATGAACACCGCGTTCTCGGGGATTTCGAAGTTGGCCGCCGCCGCCGCGTCGGTCATCAGTGGGGCCAGCGCGTTGCCGAAGTAGAAGCCAATCGCCAGCGCAATCGTGCCGATGATGACGGTACGGACCACGTTACCGCGCGTGATCGGGCCGAACATCGCGATCACGAAGGGGATCACCGCCAGGTCCGCGAACAGCAGCACGCGGTTGCCGGGCAGGATCACCGAGAGCAAGATAGCAATCGGAACCAGGATCAGGGCGCTGGAGATGACCGCCGGGTGGCCAATCAGGATGGCCGAGTCGAGGCCGATGTAGACCTCACGGTCTGCCGCGCGCTTCTGCATGAACTCGCGGGCCGCCTCGGAAACCGGGATCAGGCCTTCCATCAGGATGGAAACCATGCGCGGCAGCAGGACCATCACCGCCGCCAGGTTGACACCCAATTGCAGGATCCGCGCCAGGAAGGACAGGAAGCCTGCAGCAGCCAGCTCCGGCAGGAAGCCGATGATGCCCAGGATCAGGCCGATGATCAAGCCCATGATCATGGGGTCGCCAAAGGTCGGGCCGAAAGTCTTCTGGATGGCGTCGGGGTCGGCGTCCAGGTCCTTCAGGCCGGGGATGCGGTCCAGGACCCAGTTCACCGGAACCGCCAGCAGCACGTAGCTGGTCGACGTGCCGTGCGGGATCGAGATGCCGGGCAGGTTGTAGAACTCCTGCACCGCTGGGCTGGTGATGTCGGCGAATAGCAGCATCAGCGCTGCGTACACCGCCGCCGCAATCAGGCCCAGAGTCAGGTTGCCGGTGGCCGCCACGATCAGCGACCCGGCGAACGCGAAGTGCCAGAAGTTCCAGATGTCCACGTTGAGCGTCTTCGTGACTCTCAGGACCAGCAGCAGCACGTTCACTGCCAGCCCGATGGGAATCACCCACAGGCCCACCGACGAACCAAAGGCGATGGCCGCCGCCGAGGGCCAGCCGACGTCCACGATGTCACGCTGGATGCCCGTATTGGTGACAATCGCCTGCGAAACGTCCGTCAGCGAACCCCACATCAGCCCGATAATCAAGTTGATGCCGATGAAGGCCACGCCGATGACCACCGCAGAACGAAACGCCCGGCCCACCTTCGCGCCGAGTGCGACGGCGAACAGGAAGATGAACACGGGCAGCAGAACGGTCGATCCTAGCGTGTCGACTACGAGCTTTAGTCCTTCTAGGAATGACATTATGAATCTCTCCTCGTGAATAACCTACTCAGGGGTGCGCCGGTAGCGCACGTTCGATGTCTGAGAATGACGAAATGCGCGTTGAGTAGGACCTGACTATGAATGTGGTCTTGTTTCCCCTGGCCTCCTTTCTTGGCAATGCTTCTACAAGCTACAACACTATTTCATGCCCACAGTAACGCTTGACTATGGGCGCAGATGGCAGGCTATTTGCTCCTTAATCTGACAACGCCTCCACGATCTGCTTCAGCGTCTCATCTTTGCCCACGCCGGTCAGGAACGAAAGCCCCTGGATGACTGGCACGCCAATATCGCTAGGAATCGGCGTAGTTGTCACGATCAGGTCGGCACCCTGCGCCATCTGGCGCACTTCCGCCGCCTTGCATTGCCGGGTGGTAACGCTGATACCCGCCTCTTTGCAGGCCTCTTCGATTGCCCTGGCGACCACGGTTGAAGTGGCGACAGCCGTGCCACAGGAAATCACGACGATTTTATCGGCCATAGCTTCTTTGCCTCCTTAGTTTGGGTGCATCGTGGATAGATGATAAAGGTATTTTAGTGTAGCACAGAATCAAGCTATTGCGGACTGTCGAGGATGGCGAACACCTCGTCGGCGGTGGACGCTCCCATGAGGCGATCCACCACGTCAGGCCGCTGCAACACCCCGGCCACTTCCTGAAGCATCTCCACCTGCGACTTCGGTTGGTCCAACGCCAGCATGATGACCAACTGCGTCGGGACGGCTTCGGAGGGATCGACCATGTTCTGGAAATCCACTGGCTCTTTCAGCGTTGCCAGGGCCAGCGCCGGGCGCTTGACGTACTCAAGGTCCACGTGGGGAATGGCCGCGTTGACCTCGCCACCCAGCGGCAGCCCGGTTGGCATCTCGGCTTCGCGGGCCAGCGTCGCTTCCACGAAATCGTCGGCCACGCAGCCAAGCTCCCTGAGGATGCCACCCAACCTCTCGATGACCTCGGTAGAGTTCTTGGCTGCCATTTTTAGAACGATAGCTTTTTGGTCCAGTAAACTGCTCATACTCATGGTGAATTGTCCCCGGTGGTGATTGCCTGGTTTCCAGATGGCGCTATGATGTCCCGGTCTTCTTGCGTATCAAACCAGACAGACGCACAGTATCAGATTTCGGTCAATAATGGCTTTGCACACCGAGATTGTATTACAAATTGGCCGGATTGGGGTATCACAAATGACAGTTTTTTCACGCCGGACGAGCGTGATGTTTGTCACTTTCCGGCGAGAGACGCGTCGAGGAGATGGATTTTTGGGCTGCCAGGTGCCATTTGCGGGCGAAAACAACAAATAGAAGGCGGCCCTATTCGGCGGCGGCGGCGGCCTGGCGTGGCAAGCGTCGGTAGCTTTCGTTTGAGAGCAGAAGAACAATCGCAAACACGACCAACGTGTTCGTCACTAGGAAGAAGACGAACTCCTCAAGCGGCAGTACCCCGCCCAAATAGATTTGCAGCGATTGTTCCGGGTTGATCGTCCACGTACCCGCGCCGATGGCGATAGCGTCCGCCGCCGACAGGTACAACGTCGGCGGAATCAGCCCCCACAGCACCCGCCGCCGCTCTCCCCACAGGATGTCCGCCCCAAAAGCCTGTTGCAGCGCAATTGGCGGGGCGGCCCACACCACGATCAATGACAGGTAGGTTGCTTGTTGGCCTCCCATCGCCAGCGCAGCGATTCCCGCTGCCCAGATCACGCCGCTGGCCGTGGTGATAATGGCCCGCAGCCTGTTTGGATACGGGTTGGACCCCGGCGGGGGCAGCCGCCGGTTGACGAAGAGCACCCACAGGCCCGTCATGAGAGGTTGCAGCAGGAAGAAAGTGTATTCCTCCACCGGCACCCAGCCAAGTGTGATGCCGGTGGCCAATGCCGGGTCGTACCACCACACCCGCGAGGCGACCAGGTAATTGTCCCAGGGGGTCGTATAGACCAGCGCGATGAGCATCAGCAGCGCCAGCCATCTCCCCTCGCGCCAGCTCAAATTGCGGCGCATCGTCCAGGCTAAGGCCGCGATCGGTATCATGAGGAAAACGATCAGAAACTGTCCGTAGGTCATGTGCTTCTTGCTAGCTCCGTGGGCGGACGTGCATCATCACCCCGGGGCGAGGTTCCAACGTCGCCCCCATGTGCGCGTGCACCTTGCTGCCGGTCAGGGTAAATTCGAAATTCTGGACGATGCGGCTCAGGACTACCTTACCCTCCACCTGGGCAAACGCCGCGCCGATGCAGTTGCGCGGCCCGCCGCCGAACGGCAGATACGCGTACGGTGCGGGCTTCTGACCCGCCTGCGGGCCGAACCGCTCCGGGTCGAAGCGCTCCGGGTCGGGCCAGTGCGCCTTGTGGCGGTGCGTCAGGTAGATCGAGTACACCACGCGCGTTCCGGCGGGAATGCGGTAGCCCTCGAAATGCAGGTCCCTCGCGGCGATCCGGTTGCCGATGTGGATGGGCGGGTACAGGCGCATCGTCTCGTCGATAACCTGCTCCAGGTAAGTCAGCTCGACCACCCGCTCAAGCGTCGGGACCGCATCGCCCAACGCCGCGTCTACTTCGGCTTGCACGCGCTGCATCACCTCTGGATGCTTGCCCAGCAAGTACAGCGCCCAGGCCAGCAAGGCCGTGCTGGTGTCGTGTCCCGCGATCAGAATCGTCAGCAGTTGGTCGCGGATCAGGTCGTCGCTCATGCCCGGCGTGTTGACCAGCAGCCCCAGCATGTCGTCGTCGCTGTCCGTTGCGCTCTCGCGCCGCGCCGCGATGATGTGGTAGAGAAAGTCGTCCACCGTTCGCAGCGCGCGCCGGAAGCCGGGGCGCGGGATGCCCGGCCACACCGTCCACAGCCCCGGCGAGATATACCGCAGCGTGGTCAGGATGGCCGGGAACAGGCGCTCGACGTCGGCGCCGAGATCGACCTTGAACAGCGTCTCGGTCACGATCAGCAGCGCGACCCGCCGCATTTCCACCAGCATGTCCACCGGCCTGTCAGGCGACCATTTCGCCGTGACCCGATCGGTGTTGCGCCACATGGCCTCGACGTACCCGCCCAGCCGCTTGCGGTGCAGAGATGGATTCAGTTGGCGGCGCAGCCCGTCGTGTGACTCGCCATCCTCCACCAGCAGCCCGTGCCGGAGCAGTTGGGTAACCGGGTCGCCTTCTGGACGCCACAGCAAATCGTGTCGGCCCGTGACCAGCACGTAACGGCACGCCTCTGGCCCCACCATGAACACCGGCTTGAACGCCCCCAGCGACAGCCCAAACACGTCGCCCAGTTCCTCGTGGAACACGCGCAGCGCGGCCAGGATATTTCGCTGCTGGAGCAGAGCACGCAGCGCGCGCCGCCCGGCCTCGGCGGTGGGGGTGGGCACCTCCCGGAAGGGACCGTTAGCTCCCTCGTCGGAGGCGAGCAGCGTCGCATTCCGTGTGTCGAGTGAAGACATGAGCAGTCCTACTCCAATACCTGATCTGTCGTGGCGAGTTGGCGACCCTTCCACGTTGCCCGCCCGGTCAGGCTGACGGCGACAGAGCGCACGGCGACGGCCAGCGCCAGTAGCATGCTGGCCGGGTACAGGAGCGTCAGGTAAAGCGGGTAGCCGAAGCGGCGATAGGCGATTATCCACAGCAGCAACGAACCCCCAGCCGCCAGCCCCGCCAGCCGGACGGATAGTGCCGGGACGGGCGCACCGGCCAGGCGCAGGGCCAGCACGACCAGCGGCTCCACAAAGGCCACCGCCAGCCACGTCCACACGAACACGTGGGCCGCAACCCTGTTGTTGAAGACCGCCAGCAGGTTCTTGCTGATGCCCTCGAAAACCTGGGGAGCGTTGCGGTACATGCGGCACTGCACGCGCCGGGTGCCATCCAATAATCGCCAGCGCAGCCCGGCGGCCTTGACCTGCCTTCCGAGGGCGATGTCGTCCACCACGCTCTGCCGAACCGCCCGATGCCCGCCTGTTTGCTTGTAGGCCTCCCGGCGAAACAGCATGAATTGCCCGATAGCTGCCGAGTAAAACGGCGCTCGCAGTCGGTAAGCGAGGCCCAGCGGCAGGAACGACAGCAGGCTCCACGAGATAACCGGCACCAGCAGCTTCTCAGCCCACGTGGCGACCTCCTGCCGGGGGAGAGCGCTCAGAAAGGCGGCATCTTCGGCCAGCATCGCGCCGACGGCATCACGCAGCGCGTGCCGGTGGTGGCGTGTGTCCGCGTCCACGAAGAGAAGCCACTCACCGCTTGCTGCCTCCGCCAATTGGTGGCAGGCCCAATGTTTGCCCAGCCAGTCAGGCGGTAGCGGCTTGCCCTGCAAGACGCGCAGGCGGCCATCTTCTGTGGCAAGCGCAGCCAAAATGCGCCCGGTGCGGTCGCCGGAGTGGTCGTCCAGGGCCAGCACCTCGAAATTCGGGTAATCTTGCCCCAGCAGCGAGCGGATGCACGGCTCGATGTTGGTTTCTTCGTTCCGGGCCGGAACCAGCACCGAGACGCGCGGAAAGCTGGCCGGAGCGGGATAGCTGCCCAGCCTGCGCATGACGACTAGATTGCTCACCGCGATCAGCACCAACAGGAAGATGAAGCCCGCCAGCGTGGCCTGGTGCCACGTGAATAGACTGCTCAAGGGTTGCGCCTCACGGAATTCGACAGCCAGGGACGCGGCTGTAGAGGGTGTCTCAACTCGTGGCGGTGCTTCCAGGCCAGGAGTACCGTGTTGCCTGCCCACATGGCGAGGGTGGTGGAGTCGGCTCTCCGCAGCAACAGGTGTGCCAGCAACCCCAGCATGCCCAGCAAAACCGCCCAGGCGCTGCCTGCCAATAGCAGCAGGAAGGACCCCATGAACGCGCCCAATACAATCGGAACCTCGCCCAGCGTCACACCCGTCCACACGCCGAACGACACCGCCAGGGCCTTACCCCCCCGAAAGCGTAAGAAGGGTGAAAAGCCGTGTCCCAGCACCGGAGCCAACGCCACGGGCACCAATGCCCAGCCGCCAAGACCGTAGCCGAAATGTGCCAACCCTACCGGCGCAACACCTTTCAGGTAGTCCAGCAGCAAGGCCGGAAATCCCACGACCCAGCCGCCCGCTTTCCAGGCGTTGGCAGCCCCAGGGTTGCCGTCGCCGACCTGGCGAATATCCCTGCCGGAGAGTACCTGCCCCAGCCACACTGAAAACGGCAGCGCGCCCAGCAGGTATCCAACCCCGGTCCATAAAACGACATTCATTGAGCTGCCACCTGGGGTTGGAGGGCGAATAGCCTTTTGTTAGCTCCGCGCCTCGCTTTCTTGTCGCTCAATACCCCTCCTGCCACGCGCAGGCCACCCAGCGCCACCGCGCTGGTCGATTGGCCGGGGAAAATACTGTCCCCCACCATCCACAGGCCCGGCCCCAGGCGCGGTCCCCAGGTCCGGAACAGGCTGGTTTGCGGAAAGCCGCCCACCCAGCCCCATTGGCGGCGGGTGAAGCGCTGGAACGTGACCGGTGTGCCAGGCATGACCAACTGCGCGGCATCGCGCAGGCCGGGGATGGCGACTTCGGCGGCGGCCAGCAACCGCTCGCTGTAGGCCGACGCCAGCGCATCGTAGGCAGGCCGGTCATGCTCAAACAGGTCCCACCACCTGCTGAGGTCGGTATGCGTGCTCAGAGTCAGCGCGCGCTGTCCATCGGGTGCCCGGTTTGGATCCCATGCCGGGCTGACGGATGCGAACACCGAGTGTCCCTCGCCCAGTGGCTCCCGGACGACAATCTGGTGATGCAGGAGCGCGCCGGTAGGAAGGGCAGAGCCATCCAGCCCCACGTACACCACGAAGGCCCCCCAGCCGTCTCTGGGGCGCGGAGGGAGGGCTTGCAGGCGGCCTGGGGCGGATTCCCCCAGCAATCGCGCGATGTTCCACGGGGGCAGGTTGGCGACCACGACATCGGCGTCGAATAGGTCCCCCCGCTTGGTTTCTACTGCCACCGGGCGACCCTTCTCCATGGCAATCCGGGTGACTTCCTGTCGGTAGTGCACCTGCCCGCCATTGCGCTGGACCGCTTCGGCCAGCGTCTCCGCGATAGCTCCCATGCCGCCTTCCAGGTGAACGGTCCCCCGGCGCGGCAAATCCAGCGCCGACGCGCCGTACAGCGCGTTGGCGTGCTGGCTGGTCGTCTGCGCGGCGATCAGCAGTTGGGCGTCGATGAACAGCCGCAGCCGTTCCGATGCCCCTCTCAAGTGGGCGGACACCGGGCGCAGCGCGTCAGCCGCCAATCGCGGGTCGAGCCGGGCTTGCATGTCGTCGGCCAGCCAGTTGATACCCCGGCGACCCAGTTCAAACACCTCGGCAGGTGACTGGGGCGGCCACGGTGGAGAGCGCAGCGCCAGGTCCCACAGCGCGTCAGCCGTGCGTTCCTGCCAGCGCCAGAAGCGTTCGCTACTAGGGCCAAAAGCCTCGTGCCGTGTTTTCCAGCGAGAGGCATCTCCGACCCGGACGATGCGCGCGCCGTCGGGCAGGTGAACCATCATCGCCGGGTTCGCAGCGCGTACCGGCCAGTGGTCAATCCCCACGGCATTTGCCACCAGGTCCATCGGCCCGCCGGGATAGAACCCCCCGGCCAGCGTCGCCCCGGCGTCGAAGCGATACCCCTGGTGGTAGAAGGTGCCCGCGCAGCCCCCCGCGTAGACGTGCGCTTCCAGCACGCTCACGTCGTGACCGGCCCGCGCCAGCAGCGCCGCCGTGGTCAGGCCGCCGATGCCCCCGCCGATAACAACCGTGCGGGTCACAGCAGTTCGCCCAGCCAGGTCACGATAGGCTCGCCGCGTTCATCCATATGCGTCAACAGGGCCTGATGGTAAGCTCTCAGATAGTGGCCCAGAAGCTCGGTTGGCAACTGGTAGTTGAACAGCAAGCCCCCAACCCACTCGATCTCGCGGCCCAGGTAGGCCATGTCGCCCAGGGTCAACGCCGCCGAGATGTTACGCGATATGCTCTGGTTAGCCTGCGTCAGGTGGGCGTCAGAAATGCCGTTTTGGTTGAGCGTCTGCCACGTATGAGCTTCTATCGTGGGCCACTGTTCGCGAAAGTGAGCGAGCGCCTGCATATATGCCTCTGATGGAGCCAGGGCGGAGGGCGAGGGCAAACGGGAGGTCAGAATCTGGTCCACAACCTGTGGGGCCATATCCAGCCGCTCGCCGAGAAAATGACCCGGGATGCGATTACGAAGATCAGGCAGGTGGTTGAAGATTCCGCCTCCGTAGGCCAGGGCAACATTCTCCTTTTGCAGCACCTGGGCCATCTCCAACAGGCTGGCGGCGGTGTGCAACTGCTGGGCCACCGAAACCGTCAACTGGGGTCTACCTGCCGTGATGACCGTTTCCAGGCGTTCTACCGGGACATTCGCACCCAGGTACAGCACATTCCATCCCTGCCGCCGCAGCAGCAGCGTCAGCAGCAGCAGGCTGAAAACGTGGTCTTCCCCAGGTGGGCAGGCTGCCAAGATGGTCCCGGCTCTGGTGGGCGGAGGGGTCGCCGAGACCATGGCCTCCAGTCGCCGCATCGCCAGTTCCGAGGCGAAATGCTCTTGCTGGACGGTCACGTCACCCTGATACCAGCCTTGCCCCATGCGGGCTATTCCCTCTTGCAGCAACTCGAAGCTGACCGTCTCCACCGGATACAGGGCGAAGGCCTGGGTCAGCACCTGATCTGCGCGCTGTTCGTCAAAAGCCAGACAGGCCGCCACCCAATTGTCGCGCATTTCGGCCAGCGTCTCGCCAACCGGCCCAGCGGCGATGTCAGCCGGCGATTGAGTGGTAGCGTACTCCGGCATGTGCAGGGGGTCCTGTCCATCCGCCTCAAGCTGCTTCCACAGGTCAACCGCGTTGCTGATGCTCAGACCTTCTTCCTGGCGCGCCACCAACCACTTCAGGATGTCGATGTCGTGCTGCGAATATAGTCGGTGCCCGCCCGACGTGCGTTGCGGCTGTGGGAGACCATAGCGACGCTCCCAGGCACGCAGCGTATCGGGCTTGACGCCGGTTTCCTGGACGACGGCTCTAAGGTTGAAGATAGGAAGGTCGTCTCTGGCGGACATTCATTGCTCCTCGGCTGTGAGATGTGGAGTCCCTGGAATATGGGGCAACAAGAACTGTCGAATTCTTGTCAAGATTACCACAACTCACCATCCCCGGCTGCCGACAGGCTGCCGCTCTCCAAAACCCGCGTGGGCGTCAGAGTCAACGCTTCCTGCGGGATGCCCGCCTCTTCCAGGATGCGCTCGGTGGTCAGGCGCGCGGACAACAGCACAATCGGCAGCCCGGTGCCGGGGTGCGTGCTCGCACCTGCGAAGTACAGGTTGCGGTAGCGGCGGTGCCGGTTCTGCGGGCGCAGATAGCCCACCTGGGCGAAATTGTGGCTCAGGCCGAACGCCGCGCCTTTCTCCAGGTTGTATAGCTGTCGCCAGTCGCGCGGCGTGTAGCTGACCTCGAACTTGATGTGCTCCTCCAGGTCGGTGATCCCGCTGTCGGCCAGACGGCGCAGCACCGTCTCGCGTGCGCGTGCCGTCAGGCGCTCCCAATCCTGCTCGGTGCTGTCGTCCAGGTGACCCACCGGCACCAACACCATCAGGCTGTCCTGACCGGCTGGCGCGGCGGCGGGGTCGGTGCGGCTGGGCGCGTGCACGTAGAAGCTCGGCTCGTCGGGCAGCGTGAAATCCTCGAAAATCCGGTCAAAGCTGGCCCGGTAATCCCCGGCCAGATACACGTTGTGATGGCCCAACTGCGGATATTCCTTGTCCATCCCCCAATAGAACATGATGGCCGAGCAGGTGTACTTCTTGCGGTCCAGGCGCCCGGCTGGCGCGCTGTCGGGCAGCAACTCGCGATAGACGTAAGGCAAATCCGCGTTGGCGACGACCACGTCCGCGCTGAGTCGGCGGCCATCTTCCAGCAGCACGCCCGTCGCACGCTTGCCCTCCACCTCGATCTGGCTGACCGGCGTGCTGTACAGGAACTGCACGCCCAGTGATTTGGCGATGTCGACCAGAGTTTCGATGATGCGGTACATGCCGCCCATTGGGAACCACACGCCGTCCGCCAGTTCGGTGTATTGCAGCAGCGAGTAGGTGGCAGGCGCGTCGTAGGGGCTTAGCCCCAGGTACATATTCTGGAACGTGAAAGCCGCCTTCAGCCGTGGGCTGTCAAAGTAGTTGCCGATGTTGTCGTAGTGCTTGACCAGCGCCTTCAGCTTGAACAGCAGCGGCAGGTTCTTCAGGCTGAAGTAGTCGAGCAAGCTGTAGAAGTTTCGGCCCACGAAGTGACGCAGCGACATATGGTAATGTTGGTGCCCCTCGGCCAGATAGCGCAGCAGCCCCCCAAAACTGCCCGGCTCGATGGCCTCCAGCTGCTCTTGCATCGCGTTGATGTCGGCGGTCAGCGTCAGCTCGGCATCGTCGTCGAAGCGGATTTGGTACGTGGGGTCGATACGCCGTAAATCCAGGTGCTCCTCCATCCGCTCGCCGAGCGCCGCATAGGTTTCAGCAAACACCTCAGGCATCAAGAAAAGGGTAGGGCCGGTGTCGAACCGGTGTCCGTCGCGCACCAACTGGTCGCAGCGACCTCCGGGCTGTGCGTTCTTCTCGACGACGGTCACGTTGTATCCGTTACGCGCCAGGCGTCCGGCAGTGGCGATTCCGCCGATACCGGCACCAATGACGATAGCTGTTCGGCCAGCATTCATATTTATAGAATCTCCATATCAAGACAATCCAAACTGGGGGAAGCAATGTCTTCCCCCAACGGGGCAATATTACCTCACCTCACCATTTTTGTCAAAGTATTGCAAAGATACCTTGACAAAATGTAAACGGGTCGATATAATGCTACCTATATTATCTCTTATCTCGCTACCGTGAGGGTTATCGTGAGTACGCGTTCCTGGGAACTCCCCTTGTTGTCACTGGCCCATGAGGCCGTACACGCTGTCGCACCTTCGCATGCCGAACCCGATTACGATCACGACGCGCTACAACGAGCCTACGCCCATGCCGAATCCCTGACCGCGATGCACAGCCGCTCGTTTCACTTGGCCTCCGGTCTGCTCTCCCCGGAAAAGCGCCGGGCCATCCGGGCGCTGTACGCCTTCTGCCGTGTCAGCGACGACATCGTCGACGTGGCCCAGGGCAACGCCCGCCTGGCGTTAGAGAAATGGCGCTTGCGGGCCATGTCAATGCACCCGCCTGCCGATGATCTGGTGGCCCTGGCCTGGGCGGACGCCCGGCGACGTTTCAAGGTGCCGCCGCGCTACGCCGAGCAACTCATCGACGGGGTGGGCCGTGACCTATCCCAGACGCGCTACCAGACCTTCGAAGACCTGGCTGCCTACAGCTACGGCGTCGCCTCCACTGTCGGGCTGATGAGCATGCACATCATTGGCTTCTCCGGTCCTGAGGCCATTCCCTACGCCATCAAGCTGGGTGTTGCCCTGCAAATGACCAACATCCTGCGTGATGTCGGCGAAGACTGGCGGGCAGGTCGCGTTTACCTCCCCATTGAGGAACTGGCAGCCTATGGGTTGTCGGAGGACGACCTCGCCGCCGGGCGCGTCGACGACCGTTGGCGCGAGTTCATGCGCTTCCAGATCGCCCGTAACCGCCAACTGTACCGCGAAGCCCGGCCCGGCATCGCCATGCTCGACGCGGATGGGCGTTTCGCCATCGCCGCCGCTGCCGATCTCTATCGTGGCATTCTGGACGACATCGAAGCCCACGACTACGACGTGTTCAACCGCCGTTCGTACGTCAGCACGGCGCGCAAGCTCCTCATGCTGCCCGGCATCTGGTGGCGCTCTCGCTGAACGCACTCCCGACTCCTTCTGAGTCTAAGATGGTTCCAGGAATGTAAGTGCCCTGATCTCTGCAGCATAAGAGATCAGGGCCAATTTCTTCCTCGCTGCTGGCAGACGCTCCCCATTCTGTTTGGTCCTGCACGACACAATTGTGGTACGCTAGGTGTGAGCCATCTCCCACCGTAGGAAATGAACCATGCATTTCGAATTCGCAACCGCAACGCGCATCATCTTCGGGGCCGGAACCCTGCAAGAAGTCGGTCCCATAGCGGCGAACATGGGGTCCAAAGCTCTCGTGGTCACGGGCCGCACGACAGCACGCGCCGAACCGTTGCTCGACATCCTGGCTGCGCAGGACATCGACTACCACACCTTCTCCGTGGCCGCCGAGCCGACCACAGAGGTAGCCCGCGAAGGCACCCAGGCGGCGAGAGACGGAGACTGTGATTTCATTGTCGGCTTTGGAGGAGGCAGCGTCCTGGATACCGGCAAGGCCATCGCCGCGCTGCTGACCAACGGTGGCGACCCCCTCGACTATCTGGAAGTCATCGGCAAGGGCCAGCCGCTCACCCAACCCGCCGCGCCCTACGTCGCCATTCCAACCACGGCGGGCACGGGTGCCGAAGTGACCCGCAACGCCGTGCTGGCCTCGCCCGAACACCGCGTGAAAGTCAGCCTGCGCAGCCCGCTGATGCTCCCGGCGGTGGCGCTGGTCGATTCCGAACTGACGCACAGCGTGCCGCCAGCCGTCACCGCCACCACCGGCCTTGACGCGCTCACCCAGGTGCTCGAACCCTACGTCTCCAGCCGGGCCAACCCACTCACGGACGCGCTCTGCCGGGAAGCGTTGCAGCGCGCCGCCCGCTCGTTGCGACGAGTTTACGAACGTGGCGACGACGCCGCAGCCCGCGAGGATATGGCGCTGGTCAGCCTGTTTGGCGGGCTGGCGTTGGCCAACGCCGGATTAGGAGCGGTGCATGGCTTTGCCGGGCCGTTTGGGGGCATGTTTCATGCGCCGCACGGAGGCGTTTGCGCCAGCCTTCTCCCCCACGTCATGTCCGTCAACGTGCACCTGCTGGCCCAACTCCAGCCGCAGGGCGACATCCTGCGGCGCTACGACGAAGTCGCCCGCCTTCTGACCGGCGATGACGCCGCGACGGCGGGCGGCGGGGTGAGCTGGGTTCAAGACCTGTGCGCGGCCTTGCAGGTGCCCTCGTTGTCCACCTACGGCCTGACCGAGGACGATTTCCCGGCCTTGATCGAGAAAGCCGCCGCCGCCAGTTCGATGCGGGGCAACCCGGTCAAACTGACGGCGGCGCAAATGGGCGCTATTCTGGCGCGAGCGCTTCGCTGAGAAGCGTCTCTCTCTTCGACGCAGTGTCAGTTAGACTTGCTGCGTTCGCACCCATTGTCGAATTCTATTTCGATGTCGTAGCCATCGACCGCAGTGGCATCCTTGAAGCTGAACTCCAGGCTGTCTTTGTCGTCATCCTTGATGGTGCGATCATCCTCGTCATCTTCCAGCGTGATATTGGCCTTGGGTGCGCTGTCCGATCCGTCCCAGATCTTGGTACCGTCCAGCTTGATCTTTGTAAGCTTGCCGTTGGTGTCCGGCCACTCCAGCTTGATTCTCTCGATAATGATGTCGGCGTTGTAACCGTTGTCGATCTTGAGTTCTGCGTCGTCTTTCCAATCCAGGTCGATGTCGGAGCACTTTCCTGGTTTGGGCGTCTTGGTGGGCGTCAGCGTGGGCGTCTTGGTCGGCGTCGGCGTGCTGGTAAGCGTAGGCGAGGGCGTGAAGGTAGCCGTCGCCGTGGAGGTGGCGGTTGGCGTGGACGTATAGGTCGCGGTGGCTGTTGGCGTCAGGGTTTCGGTTGGCGTGGGTGTTGGGGGTTCGGGTGTATTGGTCGGACCCTGTGCCACCTCTTCCCCCGGAGGCGGGCAGTTCTGGCCGGTCAGCAGGCATCCTAGTCGTGTCTGAAACACCGAATTCGCCTTTGGTCCGCCAGGCGCCCCGGACGCTTGCAGGCCGTCGTCGCCGCCCAGGGGCACTGCCACCGTGTTGAAGGCCGCTACGGGTTGTTCAATCTCGCCAACCTTCACCACCCCATTACCGTCCAGCATGCTGACGGTCATTTCGTCGTTGGGTTTGGCGGTGAGGATAGTCGTCCCCAAAAGCGTCAGTTCGGAGTTGTTGGCCGTGAAGGTGATGCCCGTGCCTTCTGGCAGGCGCACCAGTATGCCGTCGAGGCTCACCGAGTCGCAGGTCATGCTGCCGAATCCTGTCGAGAAGGAGATCGTCTGCATGTCGCCGGAGACGTTCTCCAGAGAGGTGTTGCCGAATATCAGGAAGGTGGCTAGCTGGCCCGGTATCGCGCTGGGCAAAGTGGCCTGCAGGCGGTAGACGGCGACGCCCCACTCGCTGGCGGGAATGTCCAGGGGGTTGGCAAACAAAGCGCGCGCCGCCCCCACGGGTACGGCGTCACCCGTCGAGTCGAAGTCCATGTCAAAATCAGGGAGCAATTGGGCCTCAACCGGGCCGTGCCCGTAGCACAGCTCGTTGCCGCCGATACTCTGGCAGCCCTGATTCGCGGCTGCCAACGCGGTTTCGATAGTTGCCTGGCAATCGGCCAGCGGCACGTTAGCGCCACCCTGGTAGGCAAGCTGCCTCTCCGTCAGGTTGACGGCCTGCGGCTCTTGTTCTTCACCTCCCTCTGGCTTTGGGCCTAGGAGGAGGAGTGCGCCGATGGCGATAATGGCCAGAATGAGAACGCCTGCGGCAAGGGACAAGGGATTGATGCTGAGACCTTGCGCGCTGCCTTCCCGTCTCAGTTGGGCCAGACGCTTCTGGGCCCAGGAATCATTTGGCCTGAGCCGCAACACCTGCCTCAAGGCCAGTGTTGCCTCGTCGCTGTTGCGAGCCAATTGGGCTCTGGCGGCCCACGCTCTGGCGTAGTCCGGGTCGCGCTTGAGAACCTCCTGGACGATCTCACGCGCCTCGTCCCGGCTGCCCATTCTTGCAAGTTGAATAGCTCGCTGGATTGCATCTTCATGAGACATGGTGCTCACCCCACTTGCTTCCTGCCATTTCAGTTGATACTAGAACGACTCCTCCCCGGTCCCGAAAAGGGATTGGGCTTGGAGGCCGACGCCTTTGTCTGGCGGTCAATTGGCACAGAAGATCCCATTCATAGTTCCACTCTATAGTATAGAACAGGACTGAGATTTGTGCGCGGCGTTCCTTTCCAGAGAGTGTCTAAAAGAGATCAGACGTGTAAACTTGGGACATGAACTGTCCGTACTGCAAGAACGCAGATTCACAGGTCAAATCAGGCAAGAACCGATCCGGGACGCAACGCTACGTATGCAAG
>Ga0180438_10000178_pt1 | contig 136858 bp, 106 predicted proteins | sample SS_ome_12_FD_132455 | JGI IMG/M metagenome (GOLD analysis project Ga0180438, IMG submission 132455) | Hypersaline lake sediment archaeal communities from the Salton Sea, California, USA - SS_3_D_2 metaG | ecosystem: Environmental > Aquatic > Non-marine Saline and Alkaline > Hypersaline >... | reverse complement strand
GGTGCCCGGGAGGCGTGCGGGGGCCGCCCGGATCTCAGCGGGAGAGGACGTGGAGGGTGGGCCGGTCCCGGCCGACCGCGCGGCCGGACGCCGGCGCCGCTTCCTGACCTGGCGCTATGCGGTGGGGACCTTTGTGATCGCGCTGGCGGCCTGGGGCGTCGTGGCCTTCGGCTGGCTGCTCGTCGGCCGAAGTGAAACGGGAACCGACGAGATCGCCGGCGCGCGCCCGTCGATCGCCGCGCTCCCGTTCGTCAACCGGAGCGGGCTGCAGGAAGACGAGTACTTCACCGACGGGATCCACGACGAGATCCTCAGTCGACTGGCGAAGATCAGCGGTCTGAGCGTCAGAGGCCGGACCTCAGTCATGCAGTATCGCGACAGCCCGAAGAATCTTCGACAGATCGGCCGGGAGTTGGACGCCCGCTACCTACTGGAGGGCGGTGTTCAGCGAGCTGGCGAGACGGTGAGGATCAACCTGCAGCTAGTTGATGCCGAGAGCGACGAGCACCTGTGGGCCGAGACCTATGACCGCGAACTGAGCGTGGAGAACCTGCTGGCCGTGCAGAGCGAGGTCGCGCTGCGAGTAGCCGAGGTGCTCGACGCGAGGCTGACGGCGGATGAAGCGACCGGGCTGGGTGCGCGGCCGACCGATAACCTGGAGGCGTACGACTACTACCTGCGCGGCAACGACTACCTGAACCGTGGCGAGCTCGGCTACTTGGAGCGGGCACCGGTCACCGCTGTGGAGATGTACGAGAGCGCGGTAGAGCTCGACCCGGACTTCGCGCTGGCGTGGGCGGCACTCGCCCAAGCACACATCGACGTGTTGTGGAACGGTTACGATCCGAGCGCGGACCGCTGGGAGTGGGCGCGGGCGGCGGCGGAGCGGGCGCTGGCGCTGGAGCCCGATCTGGCTGAGGCCCACCGGGCGCTCGGCCGCTACTTCGAGCACTGGTTCGACTACCGGCGCGCCAGTGAGGAGTACGAGCGCGCGCGCCGGGCCAATCCGAACGATGCCGAGTTGCTGGCGAACATTGCCGGTCTGCTGGAACGACAGGGTGAGGCCGGCGAGGCGCTGCTGCTGCTGGACCGGGCGGCCGAGCTCGACCCACGCTCCGTGGCGACGGCGACGCACTACGGCTTCGCACTCTCACGCGCGGGCCGCCATGCCGAGGCGGAGCGTCAATTCGACCGGGCCATCGCCCTGGCACCCGACCAGATCTCGCCCTACGGGGCAAAGCTCGATTACTCGGTGTACATCCGAGGCGATCGGGAGGGCGCCCGGCGCGTTCTACGGGAGGGCTCGGCGCGGATGGGCGGGCTGGCCTTCGCCACCAACCTCATGTCGTGGGATTACGTGTACTTCAGAGTCTTCGCCGACGAGCTGGCCGAGTGGCTGGATCAGCTGTCGGTCGAGTCGTTCGAGCGCGATTCGTTGTCGCAGTACTTCTACCACCTGGCCAAGGGCTGGAGCCACGCGGAGGGCGGCCGGCCCGAGCTCGCTCGCGCCTCCTACGATTCCGCCCGGGTCATCCTGGAGGAATGGCTCAGGCGCGCTGGAGGCGAAGGCTATTGGCTGCGCGGTCTGAGTCTGGCCTACGCCGGGCTCGGTCGCACTGCGGAGGCGATCGCGACGGCGCGGCGTGCTCTGGAAGCCGTCCCTCCGTCGAAAGATGCTTTGTATGGCAACGACAACGTTCTCGCGCTGGCGCAAACCCACACGATGCTGGGGCAGGCGGACGAGGCCCTCGAACTCCTGACCTCGCTGATCGAGCGGGCACCCTACTACGCGGGCGGCCTGCGGGTCGACCCGCTCTGGGACCCGCTGCGCGACGACCCGCGCTTCCAGGCGCTGCTGGCGCGGAGTCGATAGAAGATGAGCGATTCGGACTCTGGCCTGCGCCTATTCCTGGGCGAGCTGAAGCGCCGCCGCGTCTACCGCGTCGCCGCAGTCTACGCCGTCGTCGCCTTCGTCGTCTGGCAGGCCGCGGAGATCGCTTTTCCCGCTCTCAATCTTCCGGACTGGACGCTCACGTTCGTCGTCGCCGTTACACTGCTGGGCTTTCCGATCGCACTGGTCCTCGCCTGGGCGTTCGACATCACGCCACACGGGGTGAAGCGTACCGAGTCGCTCGCCGGGGGACGCGGAACCCGGATGTCGGCGGCGGCCGGACTGGCGCTGCTGGTTATCGCCCTGGGAGTCGGGTGGTACGTGCTGCGGGGCACGGGCTCGGAGCCCGACCGGAAGTCGATCGCCGTGCTGCCGCTCGACAACCTGAGCGGCGACGAGGGCACCGAGCCGTTCGTCGCCGGCATCCACGACGACATCCTGACGCACCTCTACAAGATCGCCGACCTGAAAGTCATCTCGCGCACGTCGGTCATGGAGTACCGGGACACCCGCAAGAACCTCAGGCAGATCGCCGAGGAGTTGGGCGTCGCGACCGTCCTGGAAGGCGGCGTCCAGCGAGCCGGCGACAGGGTGCGGATCAACGTGCAGCTGATCGACGCGCGTACCGACGAGCATATCTGGGCGGAGGACTACGACCGCGAGCTGACGACCGAGAACATCTTTGCCGTCCAGAGCGACGTGGCGTTGCAAGTCGCGGCAGCCCTGCGGAGCGTGTTGAGCCCGGCCGAGCAAGCGCAGATCGAGAGTCGGCCGACGCAGAATCTCGAGGCCTACGAGCTCTACCTGCGCGGCAACGACTACGACCGGCAGAGCGAGGAGCTGCAGGGCCAGCTCACCGCCGTCGGACTCTGGAGGCGATCGATCGAGCTCGACCCGACCTTCGCGCTCCCGTATGCGAAGCTGGTGGGCGCGCATTGTCTGCTGCATTTCGGTTTGGTTGACCGGTCCGAGGATCACGTCGGGCAGGCGGCGGCGGCGGCCGCCAGGCTGCGCGAGCTGGCGCCGGATCTGGGCGAGACGCACCTGGCGCTCGGCTTCTACTACTACCAGTGTCTCGGCGACTACGATCGCGCGCTGGACGAGTTCACCCGCGCGCTGGCGATCCAGCCCAACAACTCGAAGGTGTACTCCGGGCTCGCCGGCGTGTATCGGCGGCAGGGACGCTGGGATGAGGCCATCCAGGGCTGGGCCAAGGCGTCTGAGCTCGATCCGCTGTACTACGGCTGGCCGGAGGAGCTGGCCTACACTTACACCTGCCTGCGCGAGTACGCCAAAGCCGACAGCCTTTGGGACCGCGTCGCCGCTTTGGCGCCCGACATACCCAGCCATCCGTTTAGGGCCGCCAACCGCCTGAGTTGGACGGGCGATCCTCGGGCGGCACGCGCGATAATCGAGCCGGCGCTATCGTTGGCCGGCTCGACGGAGGACCCGTATCTGATCTACTATCTCTTCCTGATCGAGATATGTGACCGCGCCTATGAGAGAGCGTTGAGTCGGCTCTCGTCGATGCGCTCGCCGGCGCTCGAGAGCCACTTTTGGGTACGTACACGGGCACAGCTCGCCGCGCGGGCGTACGCTTTGCAGGGCGAAGCCGCTCCGGCGCGCGCCTATTACGACTCGGCGCGCGTCTACCTCGAGGGCAGAATTCAGGAGCGGCCGGACGATGAGAGACTGCATGCATCGCTCGGGATCGCCCGCGCCGGCCTCGGGCGCGATCGAGAAGCGGTGCAGGCGGCGCAGCGCGCGGTCGAGCTGATGCCTCTGAGCGCGGATGCGCTGCGGGGGCCCGAGGCGCTCCTGGCGCTGGCACGGGTCTATACGATGACCGGCGACTACGGGGCAGCCGTGGCGCAGTTGGACACGCTGCTCTCCATACCGAGCGAGATCTCGGTCCCGCTGTTGCGCATCGATCCGGCGTGGGATCCTCTCCGCGACGATGCGCGCTTCCAGGCGCTGCTGGAGCGCCACGATCGCTGAGGTCTAGCATGCGTCTTCGATCGGGCGTTGCCCGTACGGCCCTGCTCCTGCTCGTCGCAGCCTGCGGCCCGGCCGACCGGTCGCCGGCACCTCCCGAGACCTTCGACGCCGAAGCGCAGGTGGCGGCGTGGGTCGAACTATGGAGCACGCGCGATCTGGCGCTCGTGGATGAGCTGTTCGTGAACGACTCCAGCGTGACGTACTTCTCCTCGGAGCGCGAAGGGCTGATCGAGGGGTTCGCCGCCGTCCGCGCGCACCACGAGGGCTTCGGCTTCGTCGAAGGCGGTACGGAGCCCGATCGGGAGCTGTGGGTGGAGGACGTGCGCAGCACTGTGTTCGGGAACGCGGCGGTCGTCGGCGCGATCTGGCTGTTCGGCGATCGCGCGGCACCGCCCGATAGTATCGCACGCGGCCCGATGACGATCGTCTATGTATGGGCCGGCGACCGCTATCGCATCGCCCACATGCACTTCGCCGAGTACGCCCCCGACTAACAGATCGGTGAAAAACGTCTGTGGAGTCGGGTCGGCGCCGGGGGACCGCGCGCTCCGGCCGACCCGGCGATCGGAACCGGTGCATCCCGCGAGGGCATCACGCTGCGCAACCGCAGACCTTGCGTAGTGATCTGAGCCGGGTCGCTAAAACCAGCTCCGCGCGTCGGTCCCCCGGCGCCTCCCTGGCGGACCAGTTCCAACGACTCTGAGCGACCGGCTAATACGATACTACGCAGCTAGCGTAGCGCCGGCGTGCTGGACGGCGGCCGCCGGTGCCTCGTCGCCTGCTCGTAGGAGTAGGCGATGGCGATCAGCGTCGGCTCCGACCAGGCGTCGCCGATGATCTGCAGGCCCATCGGCAGGCTGTCGCGGACGAAGCCCATCGGCACGGTGATCGCCGGGAAACCGGTGTGCGGCGACAGGTACTGGCTGTTGTCGCCGGCCGGGGTGTTGAGATCGCCGATCAGGCGGGGCGGGTTCGACCAGGTGGGGTGCACCAGTGCGTCGAGCTGGTGATCGGCGAGCGCGCGCCGCACGCCGGCCCGCAGTCGCTCCGCGTTCTCCCGCGCCCGCTGACACTGAGCGTTCTCGTGCGGCGCGCCTTCGATGCCTTGGAAATAGTCGAGGCTGCCGCGGATCGACGGATGGTACCTGCCCGACTCGATGATCTCCTGTAGAGATACGACCGGCGCCTCGGGCCCGAGACTGGCCAAATACTCCTCTATGTCGTGCTTGAAGCGACGGCACCAGCGCTGCCCCAGCGGGATCTCGTCCTGTTCCGCTATGTAGACCGAGTCGATGATCTCGGCGCCGTTCCGACGCATCGCCTCCAGCGCCTCCTCGAACCGCTCGAGGATCTCGGGGTCGGCGGTCTCGGTGTTCGAGATCTGTCGTACCACGCCGATGCGTTTCCCATTCAAGCCGTCTTCCTGCAGATAGTCGGCGTAGCGGTCCGCCCTGTGCTCGGCGGCGGCTGCGGTGATGGGGTCGGCCGGGTCGGGCCCCGCAATGACATCGAGAACGGCCACCGCGTCGGCGACGCTGCGCGCTATCGGTCCGCCGATATCTCGGTCCAGGTAAAGCGGCACGATGCCGTCGCGGCTGGTAAGTCCCATCGTCGAGCGGATACCGACGAGGCTGTTGTGTGATGAGGGCCCGCGTATCGAGTTGCCGGTGTCGGTTCCCAGGCCCACGGCGCCGAAGCTCGCCGCCACCGCCGCCGCCGTGCCGCCGCTCGACCCGGCGGGCACGCGGTTCAGCGCGTATGGGTTGAGCGTGTGACCCGGCAGCATCGAGCCGACCGTGTGGTACGGCGAGAAGGCGAACTCGGCCATGTTCGACTTGGCGAGCACGATGGCGCCCGCCTCGCGGATCTTGCGGACCTGGTAGGCGTCGTCCGGCGGGATCGAGCCGGCCAGCGATGCCGAGCCCGCCGTGGTCGGCAGGTCGTGGGTGTCGTAGTTGTCTTTGACGATCACCGGGATGCCGTGCAGCGGCCCCACGAAGCCCGATTCTCTGAACCGCCGGTCGAGCTCGTCGGCCCGGGCCAGGGCGTTCGGGTTGATGACGATGATAGCATTGAGCGCGGGGCCCTGCTTGTCGTACTTCTCGATGCGCTCGAGGTAGAGCTCGACCAGCTCCCGCGCCGTCAGCCTGCCGTCGAGCATCGCCTCGTGGATCTCGGCGATGCTCGCCTCGACGACGTCGAAGTCAGGCCCGCTCGCGCACCCTGACGTTATTGCTAGGCCGACGGCGAGAGCGAGAGTCCCGCTTGTGAGATCGAGCGCTCTGAACGTCATCGCGTCCCCCGGTCAAGATCCTCTGGTCTGCCGTCCGATTTTAGGGGGCGGCCGGCGGCCGGGAAAGGGCGCGGACCGGTTGATCTGCGCTGTGCCGCGGCCCATCTTGTGGCCTGCGCCGGCCGGGCGCGCAGTGCACAGTCAAACCGGGAGAAGAGAAGAATGCCCTCGTCCCCTCTAAAGGAGCTCCTCAAGCGACGTGTGCCCCAGATCCTGGGGATCTACCTGGGAATCTCGTGGGCGATCGTCGAGGCCGTCGGGTTCCTGGTGGACCGCTACCTGCTGTCAACGTATCTGGTGGATCTCTGCATCGTGATCCTGCTCTCGTTGATCCCGTCGGTCCTGATACTCGCCTACTTCCACGGCGCGCCGGGGCGCGACGAGTGGGCGTTCCCCGAGAAGGTCGGGATACCGGCGAACCTGCTGGTCTGTGCCGGGCTCGTAGCGTTTCTGTTCTCCGGCAAGGACCTGGGCGCGGCGACGAGGACCGTTACCGTGGAGAACGAGGAGGGTCAGACGGTAGAGCGGGTCATCCCGAAGACCGAGTTCCGCAAGAAGGTCGTGCTGTTCCCGTTCGAGAACGTTTCCGGCGACTCGGCGCTCGACTGGCTGCGGTACGGAATGCCGCTCGGGGTCTGGGAGGATCTCCGCCAGGACATGTTCGTCAGCGCCATCGACGGTCTGAGGCTTCGCGAGCGGATGACCGAGGCGGGTTACGCCGACGGGCTCGGGATGCCGTCGAGCTTGATGAGGAGCATCGCCAGGGAGGCGCACGTCGATCGCTTCGCCACCGGCTCGATCGACGGCACCGAGGCCGAGATCTCGGTCACCATGATCCTCCACGACGCGGAGCGCGGCAGGCCGGTCGACGAACACGCTTTCACCGGCGCGGATGTCTTCCAGCTCATCGACTCGATGTCGGTCCAGTTGAAGCGTAGCCTCGAGGTGCCCGATCGCCATCTGGAAGAGGTGGAGGATCTTCCGATCTCGGAGATCCAGACCAACTCGCTCGCCGCCTATCGGGCTGCCATCGCCGGCTACACTTCCGTTGTGCTCAACAGCGATTGGGGTACCGCAGCCTCGCACTTCGAGCGGGCGGTCGCCGAGGATCCGACCTATGCCTCTGCCCAGCACTCGTTGTTTCAGGTCTACGCCTACTCCAATAGGGTTCAAGAGGGGATGGCTCCGATCCAGTCGGCCATGCAGCACATCTACAGACTGCCCGAGATCGAGCAGATAGACCTCAAGTCCGATTACTACTTCACGCGGCAAGACTACGAAAAGGCGCAGGCGATCTACGGGATGCGCGTAGAGCTGTACCCGGATGACGTCGAAGGTCGGATGGCGCTGGCGCAGATTCTGCTTATCCGCGACAAGCGGGACGAGGCCGTCGAACAGTACCTAAAGATCCTGGAGATCGACCCTGAGCAACACGACGTCCTGCGCCGGATCGGCGTGGTCTACGAATCTCAGGGCAAGTTCGAGGAAGCGCTGGGTTACTACGAGGCCTTCGCCGAGCGTTTTCCCGACGACCGCGCCTCGTTCACGACTATCGGCGACCTGCACGCGAACATTGGCAATCACGAGCAGGCCAGGGACTACTACGATAAGGCGTTGCTCATCGACCCGAGTGACGTCGGCGTGTTAGTTCGTCTGGCGGGGATCGAGCGGAGCCTCGGTGACTTCGATCGGGCCAGTGCTCAGCTCGAGGAAGCGCTCGCCGTTGCGAGAACTCCCGGCGACCTGATTACGGTCTATGAAGGGTTCCGTGACTACCACGAATCGCGGGGCCAGCTGGAGAGGGCGATCGAGTACGAGCAGCTCGCCCAGAACCAGCGCGAGCAGTCCATGCCGCCGTTTGCCTCGATCGTCTCGCGGTTCCGGTCCCTCGGCATCCACATCGCTGCGGGACACGCGGATAGAGCGTATGAGACGCTCGAGGCGGTGAGATCGGAGCTCGGCCCGCCGTGGGACGGTTTCATTCCGATGGGCGAGCTGACCGTCTACTTGGAGTTGGAGGAGCCGGACAGCGCTGCACGTGCGCTCGAGGGCGTGGGGTCGCTCGTCCAGGCCTTCCAGATGAACATGCTGATGCCGTTCGTCTACAATGCCCGCGGCAGGATCCACGAGATGCGGGGCGAGTACGAGCGAGCTATCGAGGCGTACGAGCAAGGGCTCGAGCTAGATCCCTCGGATGAGTCGTTCCACGAGAAGATCGGCCGCTGCCACCGGGAGATGGGCGATTTGGACGAGGCGCGCGCGCAGATCTGGAAGACTCTGACGATCCGGCCGTACGACGCGACGGCGCACTACGAGATGGCGCTGGTCGAGGCGGAGATGGGCGAAACCGAGTCAGCGATCGGGCACCTGCGCACCGCGCTCGAGGTCTGGAGCGTAGCGGATCCTGCGTTCGAGCCGGCGCAGCGGGCGCGCGCAAAGCTGGCAGAGCTGACGGCCTAGATCCGCGGCCGCGCCCGCACCCAGACCTTGTTGCGCCCCGTCTCCTTGGCCCGGTAGAGGCACTGGTCGGCGGCCTTGACGACGTCCTCCGCGTTCTCCTTCGGGTCGGTGCTGTCGGCGGCGCCAATGCTGACGGTTATCTTGAGGGTCTTGCGGGGCCGCTTCGGCTCTTTTGGTTCGTCGGGCTTCTTGCGGGGCCGGAAGGCGCTGCGGATCGTGAACACCCTGCCGGCGATGGTGGCGCGCAGCCTCTCGATGTGCGGCTGGACGTCTTCGACCCGCTTGCCGTCGAAGATGATGGCGAACTCTTCGCCGCCGTAGCGGAACGGCTTTCCGCCGCCGCCGACGTTCATCAGCTCGGCCGCCACCATCTTGAGCACCTGGTCGCCGACCTCGTGCCCGTGCCGATCGTTGAACTGCTTGAAGTGGTCGACGTCGACCATCGCCACCGTAAAGTGCCCCACCATCTGGGCCAGCATCTCATTGAACCCGCGGCGGGTCGGTAGCGCGGTCAGCGCGTCGTGATAGGCCAACCTGAAGGAGACGTCGATGACCGCGAGAACGAGCATCAGGCCGGCGCATGCGAAGTAGCTGGTGGAATCGAGGGCGCCTTCGCCGGCGTTGACCGCAAAGAAACCGGCGATCAGGGCCCAGAGCATGGCGCGCCGCTCCTCGCTCGGCTCCCAGATCAGCTGTGAGACGAGCACGACGAAGGCGATGATGAACGCGAGCATCGCCAGCTGCGGTATTCTCAGGAAGGGGAAATAACTGGGATCCACCAGCGTCGCGTTCAGCAGGCCCTGCACGGTCTCGCCGGAACGGACCAGCTGGATCACCAGCGCCGGCTGGACGAAGATCACCGTCCACTGGACGAGCCCGGTGAGGGTGAACGCGCCGCGTTCCGGCACCAGTGCGAGGCCGAGCAGGTTCAGGGGAAGCAGCAGGGCCACGGCGGCGAGCACGACGCTTCCCGGTGGGATCGCCGCGTCGACTCCCGCGGCGAAGTGGAGGAGCACGCGGTCGGCCATGATCAGCACGATCATCGCGAAGAGCAGCCGGGTGCGCTGGAAGCGCCAGCACTGCAATGCGCCGACGACGAAGACCGCCGGATAGGCCGGGGCGAAGTCGTGGAGCCAGACCCGGGCGCCCGGCCAAGAGAGCAGCGCCACCGCTACGAGCAGCAGCAGCGCCTCCGGCCAGACGTAGGTCCCGATCTTCTTTAGAATGGCTCGCTCCCAGGGTGGCGGTGCAGTGGCGTGCGGGGGGTGCGCCGCCCACGCCCCGTTGGAAATACACTTATTGCGGAAGAATTCAAGAGTAGCGGATTTCGGCACCCCTGCGGCCCGCTGCAGGGTGTGTCTAGGCGGTGCTCGACCTTCGCTTGGATCCGACCGCCGTTGGGCGGGCGCCGGCCGGTAGGCGCGGGTGCCGGGCCCGCGGGGTGGGCGGGCTGGAACGTTTGTTTCCGGCGGCGCTGCCGCTCGAGTTGCGGTCGGCGCCCGGCCGCGGACGGCGACGTTGAGGTGCGCCGGCGCGTGGTCGGTTGCCTTCCCCAGGGATCCGGACCATCTTGGGGCCTTTCCTCACCTGGGGCGCGCCGGATCTCAGGCGGGCGCGGCGCGGCCGGGGCGCGGGCGAATCAGAGCCGATGTGGGGCATGATGTCGAAAAGCGGACTGTTGAGTGACGTGATATCCGGCCGCGGCTGGGTGCCGATGTTCGCCACCTGGGCGCTGTGGCTCTCCGGTTGTGCCGGGGCGGAGCGGCCCGAGACGCTGGCGACGGTCGACGGTGATCCGGTGACGATGTCGGATGTGGAGGAGCTGGTCGGGGCCGAGCTCGGTCAGCTGGAACACGAGTACCGCCTCCAGCGGCACCAGCTGGTCGAGGCGGCCCTCGACCAGCTGGTCCGCGATCGGCTGCTCGACGCGGAGGCGGAGGCGCGCGGGATCACGACCGACGAGCTCGTCGCAGCCGAGACCGCCGGGAGCGAGCCGGTGACCGAGGCCGAGGTCAGCGAGTGGTACGATCGGAACGCGCCCTCGTTGGGCGGACAGGAGCTGGATGAGCTGTACCCGCAGATCGCCGACTACCTGGAGGGCACGCGACACCAGCAGCGGGTGAACCAGCTGGCCCAGCGGCTGCGACAGGAGAGGGAGGTGGTCTTCCTGCTGGAGCCGTTCCGCGTCGAGCTCGACAACGCCGACGCGCCGGCTTGGGGCCCCGCTGGCGCGCCGGTCACGCTGACCGAGTTCTCCGATTTCGAGTGCCCTTACTGCAGCAGCTTCCTACCGACGCTGCAGCGGCTGAGGGAGAGCTACGGCGACCGGCTGCGCGTGGTCTACCGGCAGTTCCCGCTCAACAACCACCCGAACGCCTATCGGGCGGCGCTCGCCTCGCTGTGCGCCGACGAGCAGGGCCGCTTCTGGGAGATGCACGACCTGATGTTCAGCGAGCAGGACCGGCTCGACGTCGAGTCGCTGAAGGAGAAGGCCGGTCGTTTGGGGCTCGATCGGGCGCGGTTCGACGCCTGCCTGGACAGTGCCCGGTATGACGAGGAGGTCCGCAGGGATGTCCTCGAGGGGAGTCGGGTGGGCGTACAGGGGACGCCGGCGATCTACGTGAACGGGATCCCGGTCCCGCGTGGCAATGCACCGTACGCGGTGATCGCCCGGCTGATCGACGAGGAGCTGGAGCGCGCCGCGGGCCGGTAGCCGGTGGTTCGGTGACCGGTGGCCGGTGGTTCGGTGACCGGTAGATTCGGACTACAGAATTTTCAGCTACCGGCTACCGTTTACCGGCCTCCGGCTACCGCCCTACCGCCTACCGATCCGGACGCTTCCGTTCGTCGTGGTGACGCGGATCGTCTGGCCGCCGTCGCCCAGCGTCGCCTCGATTCGGCGATCGATGCGGCCCTGTACCATGATCGGGAAGTCGATGCGGAACGATCCGTTCACCGTGCCCGTTTCCAGCCGGCAGTTGTAGCCGTCGGGCAGGTAGACCTTGACTCCGCCGTTCGTGGTCTGGACATCGAGGCCCGCGCCTTCCCAACCGTCGCCCGACAGCTCGACTGTCACGCCGCCGTTCGTCGTGCGGCCGTCCACGTCACCGCTCAGGCCGTTCAGCTTGATCCCGCCGTTCGTGGTGCGGAAGTACAGTCGGCCGGATACGTCGTTGATCGTGATGCCGCCGTTCGTGCTCTCCAACTCCAGGTTCGAGTCGTAGGGTACGTAGACCCGGTAGCTGACGTACCAGCTTTCGCCGCGCCGGGTGCGGGGGCCGTCCGCTTCGATCGTTCGCCCGGCGGTGACCTCGACCTCGCCGGCGATCTCCCGGGCGCCGCCCTCGTCGCGGCTCTGCGCCTGCACCTTCGCGCGCACCAGGATCTCGTTGCGGTCCCAGCCCTCGATCATGATCCCGCCGTTGGGGCTGGCGTCGACGGCGACCACCTCGCGGTCGGCGCGCAGCGTGAACTCGCGGACCTCGCAGTAGTGGTCGCGGTCCCGGTCGTAGCCGCTCTCGCGGCACCAGTCGTCGTCCTGGATGACCCGCGCCTGCTGGGGTGCGGGGGCGGGGGTGAGGTCGGGGACGCCGGCCCCGGCGGACGCGCAGGCCAGGCCCACGAGGGCCAGCGGCAGCAGGTAAGACCTCGAAACCATCGGTATTTCCCCTCTTCCGTGCTGTGGATGGGAGTGAGGCTATCACCTGGTTGGACATTACGATGGGGGGAAAGGTTGCGTTTCAGGTGGCCGCGCCCCGGGGCGGTGCGGGGCTACCGAGCAGGCGGCGTCCGGCCTATTTTTTGGCACCGGCACTCTCGCAGGCGGAGGAGTGAGTGGAGGAAATCCTTGCCATCGTCTTCGTTCTCGGCATACCCAGCCTGGCGCTCGCCACGCACGTCGTCGTCCGGCCGCTGATCCGCGAGTACGCGAAGCTCAAGGGTCTCAAGGCGGAGAAGGAGGAGATCGAGGGCCGCATGGCCCAGCTCGAGGACATCGTTCACGATCTCGACCGCCAGGTCAACCGGCTGATCGAGGCCGAGCGCTTCCGCCGCGAGCTGGAGACCGGCGGCAGGGACCGGCGCTCGCTGCCCGACGTCTAGGTGCCACTTGCGACGGACCGTCAGTCTCTTCCCCACGGGTACCGAGATAGCGTTCGCCATCGGCGCGGGCGACGATGTCGTCGGCGTGTCCCACGCCTGCGACTATCCGGCGGAAGCCCGGCAGCGTCCCGCGGTAACCAAGCCGCGCTTCGACGACAGCGAGCTGTCGAGCCACGAGATCCACAAACAGAAGGTCGAGGCGAGCAAGAAGTACGGCAGCGTCTACCGGCTCGACGAGACGGCGCTCTGGGGAATGAAGGCGAAGGTTCTGCTCACGCAGGGGCCGGCCGACGTCTCGCTCGTCTCGCTGCCGGGCGTACGGGCGATCGCCGAAGGTCTCAACCCGCGCCCCATACTGTTGATCCTCAACCCGCGGCATCTCGACGACGTGTTCGACGACCACGCTCGGGTCGGCTTCGCGCTGCGTCACCTCGACGAGGCACGCGAGCTGGTTTATGAGATGGAGCGCCGCATCGAGACCGTCGAGAAGAACCTGCGCGGCGCCCGGCGCCAGAGCGTCGCCCTGCTCCAGTGGATGGATCCGCCGATCGCCGGCGGATACTGGGTGCCGCAGCTGATAGAGCTCGCCGGCGGGCGCGACGTGCTGAATACCGCGGGCCTGGCACCGATCCCGGTCGCCTGGGACAGCATCAGGAAGAAGAACCCCGACGTCATCGTCGTCGCCTGCGAGGACATGGGGATCGACCGGGCCCGCGAGGAGTTCCGGCTGATTACCGACCGACCGGGCTGGCGCGAGCTCAAGGCGGCGCGCCGCGGGCTCGTGTTCATCGGCGATGGGCGCTGTTTCACCCGGGCCGGGCCGCGCCTGATCGACGGGCTCGAGGCGCTCGCCTGGGCGCTCAACCCCAGCGGCTTCCCGCGGCCGCCGACGCGCGTCCTGCAGCTGGTCAGGGATTGACGCTCGGCGCCGGACGAGTACTTTTGCCCTGCCTCGCGGTTAGGCCGGTAGCTCAACTGGCAGAGCAACGGACTCTTAATCCGTAGGTTGAGGGTTCGAGTCCCTCCCGGCCTACTCCCCCCGGCTTCTGAGTGGCTGCGGCCGCTTTCTGCCCGTTGCGCGCCTGCAGCTGCGTCCCTATCGTGCAGTACCGGGAGTGGACCGAGGACGGTCGTGAAGCCGTGACCTCGCAGTCTGGGCAGCTCACTCGTGGCGGTACCCCACACATCTAGGAACCCGCAAAACTCGTCCGCCGTCGTGCGATGGCGAATCGCGCCGGCTGTCCTGGTGGCGGCGCAGCTGCTCGGCTGCGGCGGTGCCGAGGGTCCCAGCGGTCCGGGCCTGGGCCCGGAGCTGATCGTGACGCCGGCGGACTACACGTTCACGGCGCTGGGCGACACGGCCCGCTTCGCTGCGGAAATGCGGGACGCGGCCGGCGACGCCGTGGCGGTCGAGAATTTCGAATGGTCGTCGACGAACGAGGATGTCGTGACGGTGGATTCGGCGGGGCTGGTGACCGCGGTGGCGCCGGGGCTGGCGACGATCGCCGCGGAGGCGCGCGGGCTGCGCGGCTACGCGCGGCTGGCCGTCGAGTTGTCGCCTACGGTCAGTGCCGGCTGGGCCCACAGCTGTGGGATCACGATCGACGGTGACACCTATTGCTGGGGCGAGAACGACTCGGGCCAGCTGGGCGACGGCACGACGACGGCGCGGCCCAACCCGGTGCCGGTCGCCGGCGGCCTCGGCTTCACCGCGCTGAGCGCCGGCCGTCAACACACGTGCGGTGTGACGGCGGTCGGAGCCGGCTACTGCTGGGGGTTCAACCGTGACGGTCAACTGGGCGACGGCACGAACACGGACCGCAGCGTGCCGGTGCCGGTCGCCGGAGGGTCCGCCTTCACCGTGCTGAGCGCCGGGGACCGCCACACCTGCGGTGTGACGACCGGCGGGGTAGGCTACTGTTGGGGCCTGAACGTGGCGGGCCAGCTGGGCGACGGCAGCCGCAGGGACAGTGCCATCCCGGTGCCCGTCTCGACCGAGCAGAGCTTTATCGACGTGTCTGTATCGGCGGGCTACACCTGCGCTGTGACGGCCGGCGGCGCCGCCTACTGTTGGGGAGACAACTCGGACGGCCAGCTGGGCGACGACAGCCGTGACGACCGGCTGACCCCGGTCCCCGTTGTCGGCGGTCTCGAGTTCACGACGCTGAGCACCGGTGCCGGCCATACGTGCGGAGTGGCGACCGCGAACAGGGCCTTCTGCTGGGGGCTCAATATCTTCGGCCAGCTCGGTGTCGGGTCGACGACCCCGTGGATCGTTCCTGTCCCGGTGTTGCACAGAGCGGGTTTCGGCGCGGTGAGCGCCGGAGTCGGGCACACCTGCGCTGTGACGGCCGGCAGGAACGCTTACTGCTGGGGCGACAGTCGTGAAGGCCAGATCGGCAACGGCGCGACGAGCGGCCGGCTGATCCCCGTTCTGGTCACGAGCGGCATCCGTTTCAGCGCCGTGAGCGCCGGCGCCAGCCACACGTGCGGCGCCGCTACCGACGGCAACGCCTACTGCTGGGGGGACAACAGCCACGGCCAGCTGGGCGACGGTACGACGACCGACCACATCACTCCTGCGCCCGTCGTGTGGTGAGCTCGTTCGCCGCGCCCCGCTGTCGGGAAGGTCCTGGTCCGTAACAATAGAGGTGGTGCGGAACGGGCTGAGGACGTGGTTCGATGACCGCGAACTGACGTCGGAGGGAACTCACCCGTGGATACGCTCTACACTTGCCGGCACCTGCCGGGCAGGCTCGCCTCGGTTCTCGTCGCGTTGCTCTGTCTGCCGCGCTTCGCCGCCGCGCAGCCGGCGGACGCCGACCGCGCCGATATCCTGCAGGATGATGACGGCCTTCGTCGGGTCGTGGAAACCGCGGTCACGCGGCTCGATCCCGCACTCGGCACGGTCGCGCATCCCGACGCCTTCATCGCCGAGCTGGCGGTGCTGCGCGGCATCGAACCGGCGAAGCTCGAGTCGGCCGTAGCCCGCTGGCGCGAGCGGGCGGCGACACCCTACTCGCAGGGACTCGCGGCGCTGTACGCCGGACGGTTCGACGAGGCGAGCGTCCTGATCAGGAGATCGCTGGCCGCCTCAGACGTGCGGCGGGTCGAGAAGCTGCTCGCCCTGGCGAGCACGGACTTCGCGGGCGGCCACTACCACGCGGCACAGTTCGCTCTCGCGTCGGCTCGCTCGCTGCGCCCCGACGATCCCGCCGTGCTCCTCGCCCTCGGTTCCGTGCTCGCCGTCCGCGGGATGACCGCCGACGCCGAGCGGGTAACTCGGCGCGCACTGGAGATTCGGCGGGAGACGCTGGGGCCGGAGCACCCCCGGGTCGCCGCGGCGATGTTCGCCCTGGCGCAGCTGCTCCAGACGCGGATGTCGCTGGCGGAGGCGGATTCGCTTCACACTGAGGCCGCCACGATCGTGGCACGTTCGCTCGGCACCGAGCACCCACAGCTCGCCATAGCGCTCGACGGCCTGGCGATGGTCCGGGCGCAGCGGGGAAGGTATGCGGAAGCCCTCACCCTCAATCGGCGCGCCCTCGCCATCGCCGAGACCGCGCTGGGTGCCGAGCACCTGCAGGTCGCTCTGATCCTGGGCGACCGGGCCGGAATCCTGATGCAACAGGGCGACTATCCGGCTGCCGAGCGGCTCTACCGCCTCGCCTTGTCCATCTCCGAGAGGACTCCCGGCTCGCTCTACTTCGCCCTGGCCCTCAACAACCTGGCGACCGCCCTCAACGCGCAAGGCAGATACCGCGAGGCCGAGCCGCTCTACCAGCACGCGCTGCTGACGCTCGAGCGCGGCCTCGGCCGCCGGCACCCGCAAGTCGCGCTCGCACTCGGAAACCAGGCGGGGATGTTGCGGCGGCAAGGAAGGTTCCGCGAGGCCGAGCGGCTCTACCGCCGCGCGCTCACCGTCTCCGAGGCCGCGTTGGGCCCCGAGCACCCGCAGGTCGCCCTCGGACTCAACAACCTGGCCACCGTCCTCCTCATGCAGGGCAGGCACGACGATGCGCTGCCGCTCTACGAGCGCGCCCTCGCCATCTGTCAGGCCTCGCTCGACCCCGCACACCCCGAGCTGCAGGTCGTGGTCGACAACCTGGCCAGGACGTTGCGCTTCGTCGGCCGCAGCGATGAGGCGAACGCCCTGGAGCAGCGGCGTTAGGATAGTCGCGGTCCTTGACGTCTCGGGGTTCATGCTGCATTTTTAGCATACTGCTGTTTTTTTAGCAACCGCAACCCTGCGACGCCGTTGCGCGTCCGACCTGTTGGAGACCGGGAGCCAGGATGGAGAAACGAGGCCACGCCGAGCTCAGCCGTCGCGAGCGCCAGATCATGGACATTCTCTACCGTCGGGGCCGGGCCTCGGTGGCCGAGGTATTGGAGGAGCTGCCGGACCCGCCGAGCTACTCGGCGGTGCGGGCGCTGCTGCGAGTGCTGGAGCGTAAGGGACACGTAACGCACGAGGCGGACGGGCCGCGCTACGCGTATCGGCCAACGGTGCCGCGGGCCGAGGCACTGGAGTCGGCGCTGCGGCGTCTGGTGCGGACGTTCTTCGACGGGTCTACGGAGAGGGCGGTTGCGGCGTTTCTGGACATGTCGGCGGCCGATCTGTCGGACGAGGAGCTGGAGCGAATCGCCGAGCTGATCGAGCAGGCCCGGCGCGAAGGACGGTAATCATCATGATGAGCGGGGATATCGTGATACAGGTACTCGCGGGCGCGGCGGTGAAGGGGACGGTCGTGCTGGCGCTGGCGGTGGCGCTGAGTCTGGCGCTACGGCGGCAGCCGGCGGCGTCGCGGCATCTGGTGTGGGCTCTGGCGTTGGGCGCGGTGCTGCTGGTGCCGGTCCTGACGCCGCTGGTTCCGAGCTGGAGCGTCCCGGCGCTTCCGCGCGTCGCGGTGCAGCCGTCGGCCGCGGCGGCTGAGAGGGTGGCGGTCGCCGTCGCGGTGCGGCCGGCGCTCGAGGGCGGCCGGCGTGCGGCGCCGCTGCCGGCGGTACGAGCGGACGCCGAACGTACGGTCCCGGTGGGCGTTGGTGCGGGGACGACGGAGGCGGCGCCGTCCCGGGTAGCGCGGGTCGCGGATCGGGTGCCGGCCGCTGCGGGAATCCCGTGGGGTGCGGTGCTGTTCGTCGTTTGGCTGGCCGGTGCGCTGGTCGTCGGTGCCGGCATCGCCCTGGGTGTCGCGCGGACCTGGTACCTGGCGGGCCACGCGCGCCCGGTGAAGAGCGGCAGGCTGTGGGACGTTGCGGAGCGGATGGCGGCGCGGCTCGGGATCACCCGTCACGTCGCGGTGCTTCAGCATCGAGGCAGCTGCATGCCGATGACCTGGGGGCTGGAGCGGCCTTGCATTCTGCTTCCGTCGGAAGCCGACGACTGGCCCGACGACCTGCTGCACACGGTGATGCTGCACGAGCTGGCCCACGTCAAACGCTTCGATTACTTGACGCAGCTCATCGCGCGGCTGGCCTGCGCGCTCCACTGGTTCAACCCGCTGGTCTGGCTGGCGGCGCGGCGGCTGCGCATCGAGCGCGAGCTGGCCTGCGACGATGAGGTATTGCGGGCCGGATCGCGCGCCTCCGACTACGCCGTCCATCTCCTGGAGATGGCGTTGTCGCTAAGGGCACGCCCGTTCCTGGCCAGCGTGGCGATGGCGCGTGCGTCGCAGTTGAGCGAACGGCTGCGCGCCGTGCTGGACGCGGGCCGGTCGCGCGGCGCCCTGACCTCGAGCTTCGTCATCTCGGCGACGCTCTGTGCCGCGCTCGTCGCGCTCACGGTGGCCGCCGCGGCTCCGGGCCAGAGCGCCGCAGACTCGAGCGGAGCGAGCGGGAGGTCGGACCGCGCTCGCGTCGCGATGGGCCGGAGCCTGGTGCCGCCGTCCGAGATCGTCGACCGGCCGGCGCCTGCGGCCAGGCCCGCAGGCCTCGCTCGGGAACGTGCCGTTTCGCTTGCCGGCAACGGGGCGAGCGATGTCTCGGGGCCGAGCCCGTTGCGCTCCAGGTCGGCCGGGCGCGCGCTCTATGACCCGGCGGCCGCGCAGCGCGCAGCGCTATGCGATTGGACCGTGCGCGATGCCTCGTCGTCCATGAGGATCCAGATGGATGACGACGCGATCGAGGTGAAGGCGGAGGTCGACGACTGTGAGCTCGAGGTCGACCTGTCGGGGGAGATCACCTTCAACGCCGAAGAGACCGAGATCGTCGCCCTGTCGGCGGGCGGCGAGCTGGAGATCGAGGAGAAGCGGGGCCGCTCGTCGCGCCGCCTGAGGATCGAGGCGGACGGCTCGGGTGACCTCGAGCACCGCTGGTGGGTCGACCGCGATGAGCGGCCGTACGACGCCGACGCCCGCGCCTGGTTGAGCGACATGATCCTCGTACTCTTCCGTCGCGCCGGCATCCAGGCGGAGGAGCGTGCGGAGCGCATCTTGGCGCGCGACGGCGTCGATGGGCTGCTAGAGGAGATCTCGTACATCCCGGGCGATCACGTCGCGGGGATCTACTACGGCGTCCTGCTGAGCCGGGCCGAACTGGAACCGGAGACGGTCCGCCGCGTCGTGGGCCGGGCGGCGCAGGACATCGAGTCCGATCACACGCTCGCCAGGCTCCTGGTCACAGTCGCCGACAACCAACCGCTCGACGAATCGGTTCAGGTCGCCTACGTCGAGGCGTCGGGCTCCATCGACTCCGACTTCGAGCGCGGGCGCGTGCTGACGGCGATCCTGCAGCGCGAGGACCTGAGCCCCGAGGTCGCGCGGGCGATGCTGCAGGCGGCGACCGAGATCTCGTCCGACCACGAGCTCGCCAGGTTGTTGGTCGGTATGGTCGAGTCCGGGTCGCTGGACGACGCTATGGCCGAGGACTTTTTCCGCGCCGTCGGTACGATAGAGTCCGACTTCGAGCAGCGCCGCGTGCTCGCGGCAGCGCTGAGCGGCGGCATGGCCGGCCGGCGGTTCCTGGACATGGCGCTGGAGGCGGCGGCGGACATCGGCTCGGACCACGAGCTGGCACGCCTGCTGATCGACGTGGCCGATCGCTACCCGGCCGGGGACGAGATCCCGGCGTCGTATCTGGCTGCGGCGGCCAACATCGACTCCGACTTCGAGCTGGCGCGCGTGCTCGCCGGACTGGTGAGTCGTGGCGGTCTGAGCGCCGCGTCGCTGATTGCGGTGCTGGAGCTGGCACCGGCGATCGGCTCCGACCACGAACTGACGAGGTTTCTGGCGGCGATCCTGAGTGACAACCGATTGGATGACAGGACGCGACCCGCCTTCTTCGACGCGGCGGCCAACATCGACTCCGACTTCGAGCTGGCGCGCTTGCTCACGGCGGTAGTCAAATCGGACTGGGCTGGCGAGCGGGACGTCGCGGCGGTACTCGAGACGGCGCTCGAGATCGGGTCCGATCACGAGCTGTCGGCGCTATTGATCGAGGTCGCCCGCAGCGGCCGGCTGACCGAGCGGCTGCGGCCGGCCTTCATGCGGGCGACCGACACCATCGAATCGGAGTTCGAGCGTGGCCGCGTCCTCTCCGCCGCCTACCCGCGCAGCGGCTGATGACGGTCACTGATCACTGATCACCGGTCACCGGTCACCGATCACCGATCACTGTCTACCCGCTTGACCGGCAGCTACTCCCGTTCCCAGACGTTGTTCTCGCGGTCGACGTCGGGGAACAGGTACTCCGGATCGATCTCCACCTTGACGACCGGCGAGCCGTTCGCGAGGCTGACCTGGGCGCGCGTCTTCCCGCTCAGCCAGTGCTCGACCGGGACCTCGCGCTCGAGGATCTCGCCGTTCTCGAGCGTGATCGTGAGGCGGGCGGGCATCGGGACCCAGCCGCGGTCTTCGATGACGATCGTGGTCGTGGTCCCGTCGCCGCTCACCGCGCCCACCGCGTGGTCCAGCGTCCAGGTCTCGTAGTACCAGGCGCGCCAGAACCAGTCGAGATCGGTGGCCGCCGCGCTGCTGAAGAAGTTGAAGAAGTCCCACGGCTTGGGGTGCTTGTACGCCCAGATGCGGATGAAGCTGCGGTAGGCCGGGTCGAAGACCTCCTTGCCGAGCAGCCCGCGCAGCGCGTCGAGAAGCGCCTGCGGCTTGGAGTAGGAGGCGGTCCCGTAGGCGGGCCCGGGGTAGTGATAGTCGCTGCGCCGCATGATCTCGCCTTCCAGCCCGCGGCGCGCGACGCTCAGGTAGCTCTCGTTCCTGCCCGCGACCGGCTCGGGTGTGGAGTGGAAGTCGGACTCGGCGTGTACGCCGTTGAACGATGTCGTTCCTTCGTCCATCCATGAGTACCGTCGCTCGTCGGTCCCGACGATCATCGGCATCCACGTGTGGGCCAGCTCGTGCGCCGTCAGCCCGTACAAGCCGGCCGCGGTCGCGTTCGGGTGGTCGTAGGCGCCCATGAGGGTCATCATGGGGTACTCCATGCCGCCGCCCGCGATACCGCCGCCCTCGACCGACGTCATGTGCGGCCACGGGTAGGGTAGGCCGGTCCAGCGTGAGAGGAAGGTGATGCTGTGGGCGGCGAACTCCCACTCGCGCGCCCACAGGGTGGCGGAGGCCCGCCAGAACGAGTTGATCAGGGTGTAGTCGGTGATCCCATCGCCATCTCGATCGCCCACCGGCGTGCGCAGCGCATCCCACTGTGACTCGCGCATCGCGCTCCACGCCACGTCACGCACCGTGTCGGCGTGGAACCGCCAGCTCAAGTACCCGTCGTCGGAGCTCAGGGTGACGGTCCCGGCCTCGATATCCGACCCACTGATGACGTGCACTACCTCATCGCTCGCCTGGGCCGCGCGATAGCGCGCCAGTACCGCCGGATCGAGGCACTCCTCCGGGTTGAGGAACTCGCCGGTCCCCATGACGACCCAGCCGGCGGGCGCCTCGACGGTCACGTCGTAGCTGCCGTAGCCGAAGTAGAACTCGGCGTTCCCGAGGAACTGGTCGACCTGCCAGCCGACCACGTCATCGAAGACGGCCATCGCCGGGTACCAGTAGGCGAGGTGGAAGAGGTTGTCGTCGTTCCAGCCCATGCGGCCGCTGGGCGCGCCGCGCTGCGGCACCGTCAGCGCCCAGTCGATCTCGATATCGACCGACTCACCGGCCGCTACGGGACGGGGCAGCAGGATCGGCATGGTCGTCCCTTCGAGCCCGTAGCCGGCGCCTTCGCCGCGTCGCCTGATCTCGGTCAGCGGCTCGCCGCGTACCGCGACGCGCCTCACCTCGATGCCGTCGGTCACCTCGGAGCGCCGGTTACGGATCGCGCCCTCTTTGTGGACGTTCAGCGGCAGGTGAAACACCACGACCGGCATCGGGTCGGGTGAGTTGTTGTGGTAGACGATGCGGGCGCTGCCCTCGACCCGCCGCTCGGCGGGCAGCAGGCGCGCGCGCAGCGTGTAGTCGGTCCACTGCTGCCAGTAGTTCGGCCCCGGCCGGCCGGTGGTCGTTCGGGTTCCCCGCTCGATGGCCTGCTGGAACTGCGCCGACGGGATCACGGGATAGGGTATCGGCCGTTCCGGCTGCTGCGCCGGGAGCGGGGCGGCCGCGCTCAGGCTGACGAGTACCAGACTGGTGATGAGGCGATTTACGGGTCGCATTGTTGCCGGTCCTCCGTGGCTGAGTTTATGGAGGAGAGTAATTTTCGGCGAAGCCGGGTCTGTGGCTAGGGGTGCGGGGGGACTCAGGCGCCGTGCCGCTCGAGTGCGCGGCGGATCTCGGAGAGGTCGTCGAGGCAGCTGGCGGCGAGTTCGGCTCGGGTCCAGGGGCAGCGGATCTTGTCGCCGAAATCGTAGCAGGGGATCGCCCAAAGCTCGGGATCGCCGACCTCGAGGTCGAGGTCGAGATCGCCGACATCGGCCTTGCGATCGATCTCGCCGAGCACGTAGTGGCCGACGATGGCCTGGCCGTCGACGCCGGAGATCGTCGCGCCCGGCGCCCGTGGTCCGTGGCCGCTTCGCACTTCCCACTTGGGACCGATGCGCGTGTAGGCGATGCCCCACTCGCCCACGTAGGTGGGCCGGTGAATCGAGTAAGCCGCCACCCAGGCGCGCGTGATGCGCGCTGCCTTGTCACGGGCGCCCAGCTCGTCCCCGTCCGCCAGGAACGCCGCTTTGACCTCCGCCTCGATGGTGAAGCTCCAGTAAGGCAGGTAGAGGATCGGCTGGCGCACCGCGCGGGGCGGCGCCACGAAGTACGACGGCCGCTCTATCAGGCCGCCCGTCTCGATCTCCCAAGCACGACCGCACTGCGGACAGCGGAACGCGACATCGTGGGACGCGGCCGGCAGCTCCGTCCGGCACGCCTTGCAGCGTAGCACGACGACCCGCGGTCCGCTCGGCTCAGCCCTCACCGCGCTCGAACCTCGGTATCGCTCCAGCCTCCGGCCAGCTGCGGATCCGCCAGTCGGGGCGATTGGAGCGGAACAGTGCCGTGACGGTGCCGACGACGCCGACGACGAACAGGACGACCGGGTCGATGACGGCTTCGCCGAGCAGCGTGGCGTGTAGCGCCTGGCCGAGCGCCAGCGCGCCGGGCACGGCGAGCGCCGCCCAGGCGAGGCCGGGGATTCGGAAGGTCTCGGGCATGCGCCAGGCGATGACGTTGCCGCTCACACCATCGACGACGATCTCGTAGCTGCCCGCCTCCGCCTGGACGGGGATCGACCAGAAGGGGAAGAAGAGGGTCCGCCCGGAAGCGGCGACGATCTCGGTGTCCTTCTTGGCGAACCGTTCCTGTGCCGTCGCGTCGGGCGACCGTTCCTCGGCATAGACGGTGGCGCGGCGCTGTGCCTCGACCAGGTCGAACGAGCGGAGCGCTGCGATCCGACGCGCGGCCCGGGCGTCGAACATGGCGAGGTCCCAGGGCGCGCGTGCCGCCGGCGTCATGTGCTCGACGTCGGCCACCATGACCTTGGTGTCCTCCTTCTGGGTGTACTCGTAGGTGGGCTCGACCACGGTGCCGCCCGCTGACGGGTCGTAGCGCTCCTTGTAGACGCGATGCCGTTCCGGCACCCGGCGCTCGAAGACGCCGACCCGGCGGCCGCATATCTCGTGGAACGGCATGAACACCAGCTCCGGCCGACCGATGATGCCGGCCTTGCCCTGCCTCTCCATCCAGGCGCGCGCCATAGCCGCCGCCTGCGCCGCGCTCAGGTTGGATGTTACTTCGTAGCGCGGTGTATGCACCTCGGTCAGGCACAGCCGCGCACCGCAGCGCTCGCACGGCGTTATCCGCGTGCCGCGGCGAACGACCTCGGGCGCGCCGCACTGCGGGCACTTGATCGGGTAGAGCTTGAGCTCGTTCACGACGTCGCCCTCTTGGGCTTGACCGCCCGGGACAGCGCCAGCATGAAGAAGAAGCCGATCACGACCACGGCCGGCGCCGCGAACCGCGCCGGCAATAGCGCGGCGACGGCGATCATGATGGCGCTGGCCAGCCATGCCTTGTTGCGACGCGAGTAGCGGGGCCGGACCGGCCAGTCGACGTCGATCAGCTCGCCGCTCACGGCATCGAGCTGGAACGTGCTCGTCTTTTCGCCGATGCGGATCAGTCCTTTATATATAGGACGGTGGATCAGCCGGATCGTCTTCACCACCAGCGGCCTACCGGTGGCCCGCGCCGCGACCTCGGGCAACGACTCGGGTGCCAGCTCCGGCTCCTCCCATTCGGCGGCGCGGTCCCGCTCTTCCGGCTGCACGAACGCCCGCTCGCCGCCCGGCAGGCGGACCTGGTCGAAGCGGCCCTCCGGACCCGGGCGGGCGCTGATGCACAAGCGTCTCCCGTCCGGGCTCTCGATCTCCCAGATCGGTTCGTTGACCAGCTTCAGCCTGATGATCGTGGCGTCGGGGTAGCCGGCCTGCCGCGCCCGGGCCTTCAGGAGACCCGGCACGCGGGAGGCGCGGACCGACTTGCGGATGACTTGGTGGATGAGGGCGCCGGTGAGATCGACGAACGATTCCGAGCCGCAGAACCTACAGCGTGCGTAGGCGACACCCTCCGGTACCTCTACCGGGCCGCCGCATTGCGGGCATTTCGGGTTCAGCGCCTGCTGCGCCGCCATTCTCCTATCTTGTCGTTCGCCATCGCCATCCCCATCCCCATCGCGATCGCGGGAATCTAAAGGTCGATGGCGATGGCGATGGCGATGGCGATGGAGATGGAGAGTCCTGTTTGACTGCTCGTACTCCTACTCGTACTCCTACTCGTACTCGTACTCGGCCTCACTCTACGCGCTCGCCGCACTCCAGGCAGAAGCGGGCCCCGGCCGGGACCTTGACGCCGCAGTTCGGGCACGAGCGCTCGGTCACCCCGACCGGCTCACCGCAGCGGCCGCAGAACTTCGCGTCGGGTGCCAGCGGTCCTTCGCAGCGCTCGCAGCGGTCGCCGGCGACCAGCGATTCCCCGCAGTGCGGGCAGAATCGTGTACCGGGCGCGACCTCGGTGTGGCAGGCGGGGCAGGCGATCGCCGCCGCGCCGCCGGCCGCCGCGCCGCCGGCCGCCGGCCCCTGGCCCGGCTGTCCCTTGAACGCCTCGAAGATCATTCCCGGCAGCATCGCCCCGATGCCTGCGCCCATCCCGGCGCCGGCGCCCAGTCCGACCATGTCGCCGGCGGCGCCGCCGCCGCTGCCACCGCCGCCCTCCAGGGCGCGGGCGGCTTTCATCTTCAGGAACTTGTCCAGGTCACCGAGCGCCGCCATCTGCGCGCGCTCGTCGATCGCCTTCTCCACCTCTTCCGGCGGAGTGATCGACGTGATGAAGAAGTCGGTGAGGTTGATGCCGTAGCGCTGGAAGTCGTGGCCCAGCCGGTCGTGCACCTCCTGGCCCATCTCGTCGTATTGGCTCGGCAGGTCGAAGATCGTGCGCAGCTTCTCGCCCAGGTAGTCGTTGAGCCGACTGACGATGATGTCCCGCAGATAGTCCTTGATGTCGATCGTCAGAAACGAGCCCATCGTTCCGGCCAGCGAGTTGACGAAGACCAGCGGCTCGCGGATCTGGATCGCGTAGTTACCGTAGGCGCGCAGACGAACCAGACCGAGGTCAGCGTCCCGGTACGCCACCGGCTGCGCCGTGCCCCACTTGAGGTCGGGGAACAGCTTCATGTTCACGAAGACGACCTCGACCCGGAACGGCGAGGTGAAGTTCCAGGGCAGTGAGAGGATCTTCGTGAGAATCGGGATGTTGGCGGTGCTCAACGTATGGCGGCCCGGACCCAGTACATCGAGGCCCTTGCCGTCGCGGAAAAAGATCGCCGCCTGGTTCTCCCGCACGATGACCTGCGAGCCGAACTTCGTCTCCGCCGAACCCTCCTGGGGGATACGGTGGATGATCTCCTGACCCGTGGCATCGAACCACTCGATGACGCTGAGAAACTCGGTCATGACGGACCCCTCGCTTGGCGATGTGACACGCCGGAAGGTGAGTACTCGGTAGGGGAAGGCTGTCGCGGGCGCGCGGCCGGGAATCGGCCGCCGGAGGCACCTGCAGCCCCAAATATAAAAGGATCAATCGGATACGCCTAGGGCCGCCGAACCGCCTCCGCCCTCACCCCATCATACACGCGAGCCGGCGCCTCTATTCGCGCCTCGCCCCGCAAAACCGTGGCCGAGCCTACGTTCCTGTCCCCGAATTGTGACGCAACTGATACGGGCGGGGCGCTCGGGCCGTTACACCGCGCCGCTAGGTTCCCGCCATACCGCATTCAACCACCCAGTGAGAGAGGTGAGGTGCAAATGAAGAGAGGGATTCGCTTACACGTCTTGCGGGCCGGGCTCGTGACGCTCGGCCTGGTGGTTCTGGCCCCGGAGCTGGCGGCCCAGGAGGGGCCGGGCGTGATCTCGGGTCGAGTTCACGACGAGCAGACTTCCGATCCGCTCGCCTTGGTCCAGGTCCACATCCCGAGTCTCGGCATCGGGACGCTCACCAACCTGGACGGTCGTTTCATGCTGAGAAACGTGCCGGCGGGCACCCACGCGGTCGTGATCGAGATCCTAGGCTATGCCAAGAAGACGATCACCGATGTGGTCGTCCAGCCGGGCCAGGTCGCGACTCTGGAGGTGACGCTGCCGCCCGAGGCGATAACGCTGGAGGCGATCACCGTGACCGTCCAGCGCGAGCGGGGTAACGCCTCGCGTCTGCTGGACCAGCGCCGGACATCGGACGCCGTGGAGGACGCGGTCGGCGCACAGGACATCGCCCGCTCGCCCGACTCCGACGCGGCGGACGTCGCCAAGCGCGTCACGGGTGTCACGGTCAGTCAGGGCAAGTACGTGTTCGTTCGCGGCCTGGGCGAGCGTTACAGCCAGACGCAGCTCAACGGGTCGCCGCTTCCCAGTCCGGAACCGGAGAAGGAGACGGTACCACTGGACCTGTTTCCGGCCCAGTTCCTCGAGACCTTCACGACACAGAAGACGTACACACCCGACCTCGAGGCCGACTTCTCCGGCGGCACGGTGAAGATCCAGACCAAAGAGTTCTTCGACCGGCCGTTCCTGCGGCTGGGGGTGACGTTCGGCGCGGCGTCGAACAGCCAGTTGGGCGGCGCGAATTTCCTCAGGTACAAGGGGGGCGGCAGCGACTTCTTGGGCGTGGATGACGGGACACGAGCGCTTCCCTCGGAGATCCCGGGCGGCATCAACGGCCCGCGATTGCCGACGGACCCGGAGGTCCGGCGGCAAGTCGGCCGCGTCATGCCCCGTGAGTTCACGCCGTTCAGCGAGTCGCCGCCGGTGAACTTCGGGCTGGGCCTGGCGGCGGGCACGCGGGCCTCGCTCTTCGGCAACGAGCTCGGCCTGCTGTTCGGGATCAAGTACAAGCAGGACTGGCTGGTCCGCGTCGATGAGGTCGAGCGCAAGTGGCGAACCGACGCCTTCGACCCGGAACTACCCGAGGATCGGCGCTCGCCGAACGTCGATTACACGTTCGACCGCGGTATCCGCGCCGTCACGATCGGCGGTCTCTTCAACCTCAACTACAAGCTCGGTACGTCGAACAAGATCGGCCTGCAAACGATGTTGACCCGGGTCGCCGACGATGAGGCGCGTATCTTCTTCGGCGCGAACCGCGAGGATATCGGCGGCGAAGTGTCGGACACGCGCCTGCGGTTCGTGAGCCGGCAGATGCTGTGGGGCCAGTTGGCCGGCGAGCATCGCCTGTTCTGGGATTCGCGGCTCGAGTGGCGCACGGCACTGGCCCGCGCGACGCGCGATGAGCCCGGCCTGCGCGAGTCGCTCTACCTGCGGTCGTTCGCCGACCCGGACACGGCACCGATGTACCTGGAGCCACGCGGCGAGAGCGGCCGCTACTTCTACAGCGATCTCACGGACGACGACCTCAACGCAGCGCTCAGCTGGAAGGTCCCGTTCAACGTCTGGTCGTCGCTCCCGGCGTCGGTGAAGCTCGGTGCCCAGCTGCGGAACCGCGACCGCGACTTCAAGGCCCGCCGCCTCAACTGGCAGTTCCTGGGTGGCGTCACCGAGAACATCGACGAGGCACTGACCGACTCGACGATCCTCGGCGAGCTGAACGGCCCGGGGACCTTCGTGATCAACGAGATCGTCGAGCCCGGTGACCAGTACCAGGCGGAGGATACTCGCCGCGCCGCCTACGCGATGCTCGAGCTGCCGTTGACCAGCTGGCTGCGGACCGTCGTCGGCGCGCGCTACGAGGCCTACCGACTGACGCTGACCAGCCGCGACCAGGTGTTGACCGACATCTCGGAAGACGGCGGCGCCTATGTCAAGGATGTTCTGCCTTCGCTCAACCTGATCTGGGGCCCGAGCGAGCGGGTAAACGTCCGGGCGGCATTCAGCCGTACGCTCGACCGGCCGGAGTTCCGCGAGCTGGCACCGTTCCAGTTCACCGAAGCCACCAGCCTGCGGCAGATCATCGGTAACCCGGAGCTGCGGGTCGCGAAGATATGGAACGCCGACCTGCGCTGGGACTGGTTCACCCGTCCAGGCGACCTGCTCTCGATCAGCGTCTTCTATAAGCACTTCGACGACCCGATCGAGCGGGTCTTCCTGGCGGCGGCCTCGGCGGCCTACTCGTTCCAGAACGCGCGGGACGGACGTCTCTACGGGCTCGAGCTGGAGCTGCGCCAGCGGCTGGACCGCATCGCCGAGCCGCTGCGAACGTTCACCTTCCTGGGCAACCTGCTGCTGAGCGATTCCGAGGTGAACGTCATCGAGCGGGGCGCCTTCATCCCGACCAACACGACGCGCCCGCTGGAAGGTCAGTCGCCCTGGGTGCTGAACCTGGGCCTCTTGTATACGCACCCGCAGGCTTCGACGGAGATCGGCCTGTACTACAACATCGCGGGCGATCGAGTCGCGGCCGCCGGCGGTTCGGGCGTGCCGGACATCTACGAGCAGTCGCGCAGCCAGGTCGACCTATCGATCACCCAAAACCTGTTCGGCGGCACCAGGGTCAAGTTCCAGGGCAAGAACATACTGAACTCGCCCTACCGCTTCGAGCAGTCGAAGAACGGCATCACGCTGCTGCAGCGCGAGTACGAGGTCGGGGCCAGCTACGATCTCAGCATGTCGTTCGAGCTCTAGGCCGCGCGGCTGGCCGATACGGTAGTCCCCCTCGGAGGGAGGTTGTAACCGGAGGAGGAAAGGAAGGTGGCCGAGCCCTCCCGGCCCCTGCACTACAGACAAGGGCAGAAGAGGAACAACATGCTGAACAAGTTTCCCCGCACTCTGATGGCGCTGGCCGCCGCCCTGGTGGCCGCCGTCGGTTGCTCCGACGACGATGTCACCTCGAACGACGGCCCGAGTGCCGTCACGAACCTCGTAGTAACGGCGAGCCGCGACACCGTCTACGCCACCTGGACGCCGTCCGCCGACGCCACGGGCCATGAGGCCGTGCTGACGGCGGGCGCGCTGACGGTAGCCACCGAGAACGGCGATGAGAGCATGGACGAGGCGGTCTTCGGTGGTCTGACCAGCGGCACCACCTACAGCGTGAGGGTCAGGGCGATAGCGGCCGGCGGTACCACGGCGGCGGCACCGGCGGACGTAATGGTCGCCTACTGCGACGGGGCGGACCAGGCGGACCCGGAGCTTACGCTACGCTTCGAGAGCTCGATCCTGTGGGACAACGTCGCGGCGTCGGCCGGCGACCCGGATGCCAACTTCACCGACGCGTCCGGCGACGGCTACGATCTCGACGAGAACAAGGAGTTCTTCGAGTACGGCTTCAACAACATGGTGGCCAACCCGAACCTGACGGCCGCCGCCTTCGACGTCGGCACGATGGCAAGCCCGCCTAACATGATTCCGACGTCGATGCCGATGGGATACACGGCGTTCGATGCCTCGACGCTCAACGGCGCCGACGGACTCGTCATGCCGACCGACGGCCGCGTACTGCAGGACACCGACTACGCGGGCGCCGTGGCACCCGGCACATCGCTGAACGACGCCTGGTACACCGGCTGGACCGTCTGGGCGACCGACGGCAGCGACTCCCGTGATTGCGGCATACTCCCGGTCGTGGCGGTCAACGACTCGATCCTGGCCGATGTGACCTGGACGAACGACAACTGTTACCGGCTCGAGGGCCCGATCTTCGTCGGCCGCGATGTCGGCATCGACGGCACGGGCGGCCTCGGCGTCACGCTGACCATCGAGCCGGGCACCACGGTCGTTGGCGAGCTGGCCGGCAACCTGCCGCAGGGCACGCGTGGCAGCTACTTGGTCATCAGCCGTGGTTCCAAGATCATCGCCGACGCGTACCGAGGCGCGACGCCGGCCGCCAAGCCGGACCCCGACAGCGTGATCGTGTTTACCAGCAACGCGCCGAAGGGGTCGCGTGCACGCGGCGACTGGGGCGGCATCGTGATCAACGGGCGAGCGCCGACCAACGCCGGCGATGAGGCGAGCGGCGAAGGTGAGTCGGGCCTCTACGGTGGGACCGACATCAACGACGACAGCGGTATCCTGCGCGGTGTGCGCGTCGAGTTCGCCGGTGACGCCGTGACCGCCACCGACGAGCTGAACGGCATCGCCTTCCAGGGCGTCGGCGCCGGGACTACGGTCGACTACGTGCAGGTCCACTACAACCAGGACGACGGGACCGAGCCGTTCGGCGGTACGGTGAGCCAGACGCACATCGTCGTCACCGGTATCGCCGACGACAGCTTCGACGGGACCGACGGCTACCGTGGCTTCATGCAGTTCCTGATCGCGCAGCAGCGGGCCGACGACGCCGACAACGGCTTCGAGATCAGCAACAACGGTGACGATCCCGGCGCCGTACCGCAGTCGATGGCGGTGATCGCCAACGCGACGATGGTCGGGTCCGGGTTCGGGAGCGGCGGAATCCACGGGCTCGGTTCGAGTGGGGACGTGGGCGTGCTGTTCCGCGAGGGCTCGAACTACCGACTCTTCAACGTGATCGCCGTCGGATTCGGCGATTCCGGGTTCGACGTCGAGGGCGCCCAGACGGCGGCCAACGCCGACTGCCGCATCGGCAAGTAGACAGATAGACGGAGCAGACGGGCGCCCTTCCAGTGCCCGTCCGCTCGCGAGTGATCGGCATGAAGATCTCGAATACGGTCCACAGCTTCGCACTCGGCGCGCTGTTCGGCGCGCTGCTCTCGGCCGGCGGCTGCGCCGACACCGGGCTGCTCGGTTCCCAGGCGAGCGCCGACGCGCTGGCCCGGGCGGTCCTGGACGGACTCGAGGCCCGGGACCGGCAGGCCCTAGAGGCCCTGCTTGTCACTGGCGACGAGCACCGCGACCTGCTGTGGAGCGAACTGCCGGAGAGCAATCACCTCAGGTTCGATGTGGCCCGTGAGCTCAACGTGCGGAACACTCGCGAGGGCCTGACTCGTGCCCTGGACCGCTTCGGCGGCCAGCAGTACGAGCTGGTCGCGATCGAGTTCACCGACCCGCCGGAAGTCTACGAGACGTTCACCCTGCACCGCGGGACCGCGCTGCGGGTGCGGCGCTCGAGCGATGGGCGTGAGGGCAACCTGCCGATCCTCGACGTGGTGCTCGAGAGGAACGGCAACTGGAAACTGATGAACTTCGACGAGTGAGTGTGCGAACTCAGGCGTCTGCGTGTTGTGACGAGATCGATACCGGCTACGCAGAAGGTCCGTTACACCGTACCCTTAAGATTCACGCATAACGCAGTCATGTCGGCATAGATGCTGTAACCAGTCAACCAGAACATAACTTCCGGAGTACCGAGCTGGTCAGGTACTGGGTGAATGCGGAACGAGGCCATGGGCCATCAGCTTGAGCCAGGACGCCTCTCACTTGTCAGCTCGGTGCTCGGGAACTGCGACGACGGCGGCCGCTGAGAGGCGGCCGCCGTCGTTCTGCGGTTCGCGCCCGCACGGCAGGGCGAGCGGCGATTGTGACATATCCGTTACACGCGCTTCACCGCTTCGTGAACATCTGGCGCTATGCATAGCATGGACTCGAGTCGCATCGATCTGGATACCAGAGGTAATGTGGACACTTCAAACATGATCGGGCCGCGCTCTCGCAATGTTCTCGTCGTCGAGGACGAGCCGGACATCGCCGCGCTCGTCGCCTACCAGCTCGCCCACGCCGGATACGGCGTGCGCACGGCCGGGGACGGCCGCGAGGCGCTGCGCGCCTTGGAGACGGACCCGCCCGACCTGATCATCCTCGACCTGCTGCTCCCGGAGCTGAGCGGCCTCGATGTGCTGCGCAGCGTGCGGGCCAGCGAGGAGGTCAAAGGACTTCCTGTGATCATTCTGACGGCGCGCGGTGCCGAGGAGGACCGGGTTAGGGGCCTGCAGCTGGGCGCGGACGACTACATCTCGAAGCCGTTCAGCCCGCGCGAGCTGGTGGCGCGCGTCGAGGCGGTCCTGCGCCGCGCCGGCGTCGCGGCGAACGGCAGTAGCCGGCGCAAGAAGCTGCGTGCGGGGCCCGTGCAGGTGGATGTGGATGCCCAGCGTGTCACGGTGGGCGAGCGCGAGGTGAGGCTGAGCAGGAAGGAGTTCCGGCTGCTGACCACGCTGATGCGCCGGCGCGGCCGAACGCAGAGCCGCAAGGCGTTGCTCGAGGCGGTGTGGGACACGACGGCGGATATCGAGACGCGCACCGTCGACATGCACGTGCGTCGCCTGCGCGCCCGGCTCGGCGACGCGGCGACATGGATCGAGACGGTCCGCGGCTTCGGCTACCGATTCAAATCCGAAGACTGACAGCCGTCGACCGCAGACCGCACACCGACTCCCGACCCCCCGGATTACCCCAATTCCCGATGCAACCGGCCGGGCCTGCTGCAAAGCGGGTCCACCCACCAGGGGGGTCATCTGTTCGTCAAGTCTCGAATCTGGACCAGGTTAGCGGTACAGCCGGCGAGCTGGTGAGGCGGAGGCGCGCTTCCGCGACGGCCTGGTTCGCGGTCACGGGCGGGGCGGTTGCCGGGCGGTCTCCCACATTAGAATTATATTAGTAGTCCGTGCGGGCCCCGGCCGAGAAGGCTATACAACCATGCGTTTTTCGACGGACCGGCAGGAGCCCGGTCCCAGCCACTGGATCATCATCGACCCGCGGCCGCCGGGCTACATAGGGCAGGAGATCGTCGATCTCTCGCCGGGCGCCATCGAGCTCCGGCAGGTGGCCCGCCAGCTGCGGGGGTTCGCCGAGCAGCGGGTGAATTGGATCGACATCGCCGAGATCGAGCGCGACTGGAACCGCTGGCCGGGTGACCGGCCCGATCACATCCGCGACCTGTCGTTCGGTATCCAGCTGATCTACGGCATCGACTTCGATGACGAAGCGGAGATCTTCGAGGGTAAGCCGGTCCGCCACCTGGCGGTTCGCGGCCGGAAGCGGCCGACGCCGGCGACGGTGGGCGAGATCGCCAGCTACTTCTGGGGCCGCCGGGCGGCGCAGATGCGGATCGCGCAGTCCGGGATGGCGCACATTGTTGTCGGGATGGACTGGGAGCAGCTAGATCCCCGCCAATTGATACGGTTACTCTAGAGCCGAGAGGAGTACTGAAGTGTTAGAACTGTTTGGAGGCAGGCGCAGATCGTTGATCGAGCGGCTGGCCGACCGCTTCCTGGAGGCGGTCGAGAGCGCGGCCGGGTCGGTCGAGCGGACGACTGAGCGGGCCGGCGAAGCGGCCGGCGAAGCTCGTCGTCGCACCGAGTCCCACTTCAGGGATGCGAGCGAGCGGGCACGTGCCGGAGCACGGCAGTTGTGGGAAGCCGGCGAGCGGGCGCGGGCCGGCGCACGGGCGCGGCGCGATGCCGTCACCGACCGAGTCGAGTCGCTCGGCCAGCGCGCGGCGGAGATCAGAGAGGAGCGCCGGCAGCGCCGGGAAGAGCGCCGAGAGCGGAGGGCGGAGCGCCGGGCTCGCCGGCGCGCGCGACCGAGGCGCGTGACGCCGATGCAGCTCGACGTGCGGCGCGACGACAAGATCGTCTTACGAGGCAGGCGGCCGGTGAACCTGCGTACGGCGGACGGCAGCACGATCCGCTATCGCTACTACGAGCGACCCGGCTTCTGGCTGCGCTTGTACCTGCAGCTGACGGGCCGCCAGGTCTGGCCCAGGCGGTAGGCGAAGCTGAACACGAGCGACGGTGTGGAGGCGAAGCGCAGGCCGAGCGTTCTCGGCATACCGGTCGCGGCTCTGCGCTGGGGATTGATCGTCTTCGTCGGCGCCTCGGTGGCGGGCTTCCTGCTCGCCTTCCTGTTCTCGGAGGACTGGGCCCAGGACCTCGCCAGCCTGCAGCGCTTCAACCCCGAGTGGTTCCTGCCAGCCGCCGGACTGACCGTCATCAGCTGGCTGGGCGGCGGTCTGCGGCTCAAGGCGCTGGTCGGTCCGCACGACAGTCGTCTCTCCTATTTCAAGTGCACCCAGATCGGCGTCGCCAGCACCGCGATGTCGTACATCACGCCGTCATCCACCGGCAGCGGGCCGGCGACGGTCTACGGTCTGATGCGGCAGGGCCTATCGTTCGGACGAGCGGCGGCGATCAACGCCATGTCGTTCCTGTCGAACGTGATCTTCCTGTCGCTGGCGGGCCTGTTCGCCTGGGCGCTCGGTGCCGGGGGCAAGGTCGCCGACATTCGGGTACCGATCGCCAATCTTTCGGCGGGTGCATTGTTCCAGTGGTCGGCCTGGGCTTTCGGCCTCGCGGTGACGGTGATCGTCGTCCTCGCCTTGCTGCCGAACGTTGCGCGCGGCGCGATCCGCAGAGTCATGGGCTCGCGCCATCCACGCGTCGACCGCGTTCTCACCGGGTTCGACGAGTTGCACACCGGAATCGTCGCATACTGGAAGTCGGGCAAGCTCCTGTTCATCGCAGCGGTCTTGAGCGGTGTGCTCCACTTCGGGGCGCGCTTCGTACTCGGCTACGCCGTGCTCCGCGGCTTCGTCACCGAGGCGCCATTCATGGAGGTCATGCTGCTGCACATCATGCTCCAGTACCTCCTCTTCTTCATGCCGACGCCCAGCGGTGCCGGGATCGGCGAGCTGCTGACCGCCGCGCTGATGGCGCCCTTCCTGACGCCCGGCCTCGTGCTGCCTTACACCGCCGTCTGGCGACTCTTCCTCAACTACGGGACGGTCGCGGTCGGCGGCGCGCAGATGATGGGCTGGCTGGGAAAGGATGGTGCACGTTGATCGGGAGCGGTTGAGAATTCCCGACGGCATTACGGCACTGTAAGCTCGAACCTCGCTATGGAGCTCGCTCTCCTCGACTGGACCATCATCGTCGCCTACCTCGTCCTCGCCCTCGGGATAGGCCTCCTGTTCAGGGGGCGCGCCGGCCGCGGGCTGGTTGAGTATTTCGTCTCCGGCCGCTCGCTGCCCTGGTGGCTGGCCGGCACGTCGATGGTGGCCACGACGTTCGCCGCCGACACGCCGCTCGCCGTCACCGGTCTCGTCGCCAGGCACGGGCTGGCGGGCAACTGGTTCTGGTGGTCGTTCGCGCTGGGCGGCATGATCACCGTGTTCCTCTATGCGCGGCTCTGGCGCCGTGCCGCGGTGCTGACGGACGTGGAGCTGGTCGAGCTCCGTTACGGCGGCAGGCCTGCCGCGTTTCTGCGCGGGTTCCGCGCCGTTTATATCGCGCTGCTGGTCAACGCGATCATCATCGGGTGGGTGACGGGTGCGATGGTGACGGTCCTGCAGCATACGGTCTTCGCGGGCACGGGGGCGGGCGAGGCGAGCGAGTGGCCGATGATCGTGGTGCTGCTGGCGATCGTCGGTGTGTACGCGACGCTGGCCGGGCTGTGGGGCGTGGTCGTCACCGATCTCTTCCAGTTCGTCATCGCCATGCTGGGGTGTATCGCGCTGGCGGTCGTCGCGGTCGGGCATCTGGGCGGCGTCGAGGCGATGCGGCTCAGGGTCGCCCAGAACTTCGGGGGCGGCGAGCAGGCGTTCAGCTATCTGCCCGACTTCTTCGGCGCGGACCCCTGGATGCCGCTGAGCATCTTCCTGATCATGCTGTTCGTCCAGTGGTGGGCTTCGTGGTACCCGGGCGCCGAGCCGGGCGGCGGCGGTTACATCGTTCAGCGGATGGCATCCGCGAAGGACGAGAAGCACTCGATCATGGCGACCCTCTGGTTCCAGATCGCCCACTACTGCGTGCGGCCCTGGCCCTGGCTGCTCGTCGCATTCGCCGCGCTCGCGATGTATCCGGACCTGCGCACGGCGACCGACCCCGGCGCCGGCTTCCCGATGGTGATGCGCGACCTGGCGCCCGTCGGGCTTCGCGGCCTGCTGCTCGTCGCCTTCTTCGCCGCCTTCATGTCGACGATCAGCACACAGATGAATTGGGGCGCCTCGTATCTGGTGAACGATTTCTACAAGCGGTTCGTGCGACCCGAGGCGGACGGCCGGCACCTGACCCGCGTCTCGCGGCTGACTTCGCTGCTGATCCTGGCGATCGGCAGCGTCGCCGCCTACCTGATGAGGGATCTCTCGGTCGATGAGGCGTGGAAGTTCCTGGCGGCGCTGGGCGCCGGGACCGGAGCCGTGTTCATGCTGCGCTGGTTCTGGTGGCGGATCAATGCCTGGTCCGAGATCGTGGCGATGGTCGCGTCGCTCGTCTTCTTCATCGTCGTGAGCCGCTTCATCGAGGGCAACGAGTACCGCCTGGCGATCGTCGCCGGACTGACGATCGCCGCCTGGCTGCTGGCGACCTTCCTCACCGCGCCCGAACGGTGGCAGACGCTCGAGCGGTTCTACCGGCAGGTCCGGCCCGGCGGCCCCGGCTGGCGCCCGCTGGCGCGCCGCGCTCCGGAGATCGAGCCCGACCGGCACATCCCACTGCTGCTGCTGGCCGCCGTGCTGGCCGCCGCGATCGTTTATCTGACCCTACCCGGGGTCGGCTTGCTGATTTTCGGAGACTATGCGGCCGCCGCGCTCTGTCTGGCGGGTGCCGCGGTATGCGCAGGCGGTGTGGCGCTCGTGATGCGGGTTGTGGGGTGGGGGCCAGGATTGGGAAGCCATCTTCCCTAGTAGGCGCCGTTCTCGATGGCGACCTCGGTCATGTACTCGATCAGCTCCGGCCGCGCGCGCGGCGGCACCGAGCAGGCCGTACTCAGGATGTAGCCGCCGCCCTGCTTCGCCGCGTCGAACCGCTGGAGCACGGCGGCGCGCACCTTCTCCTCGTCGCCGTACAGCAGCGTGTTAACCGGATCGATGTTCCCCTTGATGAACGCCTTGCCGCGCAGCTGCGGCACCGCGTCCTCGAGCGTGACCGTGCCCAGCGGCGGCGGGTCGAGGCTGTCGATCCCGTCCGTTCCGGTCTCGAGCATCAAATCGAGTCGGTCACCGATGGCGCCGCAGGTGTGCGTGTAGATCTTGATCGTCGGGTGGCGTGACCTGACGTGGGAGATGATCTGCCGCTCGTACGGGAGGACGAACTCCGAGTAATTGTCCCGCGAGATCAGGCCGGCGCCGGCGAACGCCGATGAGATGAGGATCGCGTCGACGCCCGCCGCCGCCTGCCGGCCCGCCAGGTCGATGGCTCCCAGCGTCAGACGCGCCAGGCAGGCGTGGGTCTTGCCCGGGTCGCGCAGCAGCGCGGTGAGCGCGCCCTCGTAGTCGAGCAGCTCGAGGAACTGGGAGAACGGGCTGAAGATCTCCGAGTGTACGGACACCTCGTCTCCGGCGCGGGCTCGCACCGCTTCGATGGTGTCGAGATGGAAGGGCGGGAAGAAGTCATCGAACGGCCGCGATCGCGGCTCGAACCCCCAACGGTACGGGCAAGCGATGCCGCTGATGTCCCAGGGCTCGACGTACCACAGCTGGTCGGGGTCCAGCTCGTCGATGGCCGGGAAGTGGCGCGAGCCGTCGGGCATGAAGTAGTGAGGGTTGTCATCGGGCGGCAGGCGCGTCAAGCAACCGTTCTTCCAATGTACGGTCGTTCCGCCGTTTGCCTCCTCGATCCGGTCGATATGGCGCTCGAAGTCGGGGTCGCGGCCCGGCAGGTTCACGAGTATGCCGTCGAAGCGGTAGCGCCGCTGGAGCTGGACGAGGGCGTCGGCAAACGCGCCGGATCGATACCAGATGTCCAGCGCCGAGCCGTCGGCGTTGAGGAAGTAGTGGCCGATAGCCAGCTGACAGAAGACCGGCACCCGATCGGGCTCGGCGCGGTCCATGGCGATGGCGACGCGTTCTCGGCTGTTCATATCCACGATTGCCGCACAGGTATGAGACCCCTACATATAGTGACATCAAACGCATGGCGAACGCCAGGATCGGATCATGAACGAATCGTTTCTCGATGCTTTGAAGCGGCGCGTGCTGCTCGCCGACGGCGCCGTCGGCACCGAGCTGCAGAAGCGCGAGCTCGAGCCGGGCGGCTGCGGCGAGCGGTGGAACGTCGAGCATCCGGATCGCGTGCTGGCGGTCCAGCGCGCGTACGCGGAGGCCGGCTCCGAGTGCCTCATCTCCAACACGTTCGGCGCCAGTCGAGTGCGACTCGAGCAGCACGGCTGCGATGCGGAGGCGGAGGCGATCGTCAGGGCCGGTGTGCGGATCGCGCGTGACGCGTTCGAGGCGCGGCCGGGCTTCGTGCTCGGCGGCATGGGTCCGCTGGGCCGTCTGCTGGAGCCGCTGGGCGATCTGTCGGAGTCGGAGGCGCGAGCGGCGCTGGCGGAGCAGGCGGCGTGGCTGGTCGATGCCGGGGTCGACGCGATGATCATCGAGACGGAGAGCAGCCTGGAGGAGCTGGGCATCGCGATAGCGGCGGCGCGTGAGGCCGGCGCGCCGCACGTGATCGGCTCGATGGCGTTCGACGTGGTCCGCGACGGCACGGACTTGCGTACGATGATGGGCGTCAGCCCCGAGGATGCCGCCCGCTTCATGACGGAAGCGGACGCCGACGTGCTGGGACTCAATTGCGGCAAGGGTGTCGATTTCGCCTGGGCCGCCACCGCCGTGCGGCGCTACCTGAGCGTCAGCGGCCTGCCCACCATGGCGCAACCGAACGCCGGCCTGCCCGTCCTCGAGAACATGAAGGTCGTCTACAAGCAGGGCCCCGAGGAGATGGCGGCTGCGCTGCCGGACCTGCTGGCCAGCGGGGTCCGCGTCGTCGGCGGCTGCTGCGGCACTACGCCGGACCACATCCGGCGCTTCCGGAGCATTATAGACAGCTGGAATTCCCGATAGGCGGACGGTGGAAACCGCTCGGGAATTCTCGATCGTCAGTTCTGCCTCGGCAACTCTTCCAGTTGAGCGGCGGCCCAGAGGTGGTTCGGGTCGAGGGAGAGCGCGCGGCTGAACGCGTAGGTCGCCCGCGGGTTGTTGCCGCTGCCCAGGTAGCCGAGGCCCAGCAGGTAGTAGGCGGCGGCCATCTGCTCGGTCGGCGAGCGGCGCGTGCCGAACTTGGCGAAGAACTCGAGGCTCGAGCCGCCTTCCAGCGAGGCGATCCGCCGGCGGCCATAGGTCACCAGGCCGTCGAACTGCTCGCGGGCGCGCGCTTCCCGGCCGAGCCTGCGGTGCGCCATGCCCTGGTAGTAGTCGAGCGCCGAGTGGCCGGCGGGCCGCGGTCCCGTCGCCGCCTCCTCGTACAGCTCGCGTGCCCGATCCAAGTCGCCGGCGGCCGCGTATGCCTCTCCCAGCAGGTAGTTGACCTGGCAGGCGCGGCCGCCGTCGTACGGTCGCGCCACCTCCAGGTTCTCCGGGTACTCGAGCGCCGCCTCGTAGTCCGCGATCGCCGCGTCGTAGCGCCCGGCCCTGACGTGCTCGCGGCCCCTCAACAGATGGGCGTCGACGTAGGTCGTGTGGATGTTGCCCAGCCCCTCCCACCGTCTGAAATGGTGGCTCGTCATGTAGTCGATCGCCTCGTCGTAGCGACCCAGCTGGGTGAGCAGGACGATCTCGCGCGAGAATGCGTCGTTGTGGCCGGCGATGGTCTCGTGGTTCCGCTCCAGTAGCGCGAGTCTCTCCGCCGCGTCTCTGCCGCCCGTCTCGTACAGCACGTCGAGCTCGTAGTAGAGCCTCGGGTCATCGGGATCGAGCGCCAGCGCCCGCTCCATCGCGGCGATCGCCTTGGGAACGTCGTTCTCGACTTGCACGTAGGCCCAGGCGAGGTTCCTGTGCAGCGTGGGATGCGCCTCGTCGATCTCTCTGGCGCGCTCCCACTCCGCCACCGCGCGCTGCGGCTGATGATCGTACAGCAGGTTGCCCAGGTAATAGTGGGCCAGCGCGTCTTCCGGATTCCTCGTGTACGCCGCGCGCAGCACATCGATCGATTCGAGCCGGAACGGAAAACAGTACTCCGGCGGCATCCCCGCGGCGAGCTCGTAGATCGAGCGGGCCCGCTCGTCATCCCCGCGGCGCTCGAAGGCGTACGCCAGGTAGTAGTAGAGCATCGGGTAAGTGTTCGGCTCGCGGTCGTCCTGCGGGTCGGTGAGTAACGAGATCACGCTCACCGCCTCGTCCCAGAGTCCGGCGTTCATGTAGTCGACCGCCGTCTCCAGGAAGGGCTGCGCCTCGAGCCAGTGCCGGGCTTCGCGCCACGGCCTCGCCTCCTCGACCAGCCTGAACTTGCCCAGCCGTCGGGCGGCCAGTCCGTCCCGTGCCTCCGAGGCCAGCCGGTCATCGCCGGCCGCCATGCCCGACAGGTAGAGCTCGTGCCAGGCCCACAGGTCGAGCGGCGCGTCGGCCACGATCGTGCGGGCCAGCTGGGCGGCCCGCTCGGGCCGTCCGAGCCGGCGGAGCAGGGCGGCCTTCAAGGCGAGCGCGTGGCTGTTCCAGGCGTTGGTCGCGATGGAGCGGTCGAGGTGGTCGAGCGCGGCGTCGAGCTCGCCGCGCCGGGCGTCGATCTGGGCCAGCTGGTAGTAGGCGGCGGAACTGAACGCCTGGCTCCAGGTCGCCTTGTAGAAGGCGTCGTAGGCGGCGTCGAGCTCGCCGGCGAGTCTGGTCGCCAGGCCCAGGTAGTAGAACGGCTCGCCGTCTCGCGGGCTCGTGTAATCCTTCGTCGGGCGCGCCAGCGCCTTACGGAACGACTCGGCCGCCGCGGCGAACAGCCCGCGTCGCAGGCTGCCGATTCCCACTCGCAGGTTGACCCGCGAGTTCGCCGGATCGCGGGCCAGTGCCTCCTCGTAGTACGGGTCGGGGCTCAGCGCCGGGTTGTGAAACTGTTCCAGGCGCAGGCCGGCCAGGTAGAGCTCCTCGACGCTGGCGATCTCGCGCGGCGGCGGCGGCGGTGTCACGGGCTCGGGCATCGGGGCCTGTGCCGGGTCGAGCGGCCGGTAGGCGACCAGCTCGTCGCCGGCGGGGGAGACGAGCGAGGCCCGCAGGTCGGAGACCTGCAGGCCGTCTGGTAGTGGGATCTCCTCTACAAAAGGAGCGGCGGGATCTATGTCGATCGTCTTCTCGAGGATCGTGTCGGCGCCGGCCGTCAGCCGCGCGCACGCGCCTCGTAAGCGCGAGGTGGTGTGGAAGCCGAGAGTCGCGACACCTTCCGCCGAGACCTCCAGGTTCACCGCTGCGTCGAGTGTCGCGTTCTTCGCGCCGCCGATCTCACTGATCGGATACCAGTACTGTCGCACCAGCTTCGCTTCAAACGGCTGCAGCCAGCTGTAGTCGGGCTGGTTGTCGGAGTAGGCGCCGGCCATCAGCTCGATGTAGGGGCCGTCCTCATCGGTGAGGATCTCGTCCCACAGGCGACCTACGGGCCCCGGCCCCCACTGCCAGAGCTTCTTGCCCGGCGCGATGTGGTGGTCGGCGACGTAGACGACGCCGGCGCTTTTCGAGTGGTCGTAGCCGGCGAAGAAATCGTCCTCGTAGTTCCAGGCGAAGAACGAGACCGGTGATGGGTGGTTCGGCCAGCGGCTGAGATCGACACCTTCGTAGTCGATACCCCGGTAGTCGGAGTCGGCGACCGGCCAGCGCACGAACTCGTTCTTGCCGTGGTAGGTGGCGAACCGCGTGCCCGGCGGAAAGATCACCTGGTAGTCATCGCCGGCGTGGACCGCCGGGTTCGCCCAGTACAGGAAAGAGTGGGCGAACGGCGTGCCGTTGTACGGCCTGATCGTCGCCTCGAAGTACGACCGCCCGGGCCGCAGCGTCAGGCCCAGCGTGAATCGCATCCGGTGGCGCAGCTCGAGCTCGCTCAGCCAGATCGTCTTGCTGCCGTCATCGTTCTCCTCCAGCGCGTAGTCCATCGGCATGAAGGCGCGCGACCGATGATGGTGCGGGAAATTCCACTCGATGCCGCCCGAGATCCAGGCGCCCAGCATCCCGATCAGCGCCGGCTCGATCACGTGCTGCCGGTACAGAAAGTCGTAGTCGTTCGTCTTGTCCACCGCCTCGAACACGCGACCGCCGATCTCCGGCAACGCGCAGACCCGCACGTACTCGTTCTCCAGGCACACGACCTTGTACGGCTTGTCGACCCGGGTGTCCGTCAACTGGTCCAGCATCGGATACGGGTACACGCGGCCCTGCGCACCCTGGTACGCACGCCCGGCGTAGAAGCGCGGGTTGGGATCGGGAGCGCCGACCTCGTAGGTCGGGATCAGTAGCGTCTCCTCATAGACCGCCACCCCTCCGGGGCCGCGGCAGCCGCAGGCCACGGCCAGCGCCGCCAGGATCAGGCCCGTCGTCGTTCGGCTCGCGTGAATCCCAGGCATCGAATCCTCCGTTCCTACTCTCGAACGTCGCTGCGCACGCAACGGCATGAAGGTCGAGGCTCCCGTAACCAGGAAAGATGGTGGCGCCGGGCCCCGCGTGACAGCGCCGGCCGCCGCGCCCCCCGCCCCCCGTCCCCCGCCCCACCGCCCCCGCCGCCCCGGCCCCACGGCCCCGGCGGGGCCGGGCGGGGCGACGAGGCGGCCGGGCACCAGGAACGAGTGGTATTATCACATAAGAATGATAATTGGAACACCCGGGCGTGGGGTTGGGTATACCGGCGCGCATGACCGATTAGCCTCGGTTGCTCCAACCCGAGTTCCCCGCCGCTCGAAGCAGTTCCACAGCGGTCTAGCCGTTAGCCGTAAGCTGTAAAGCGTTGTCTGGCAGGTGATTGGCAGTTCCGTCCATCCGGAGCGGACCCGGTGGGCGTGCGCGCGGGGATCGAGCGCGCTGCGTACCCGGGTCGCTCCCGGGATGGACGTCGGCAGCAATTCATCCGCAGGTCCCCGGAAGCATCCGGCTCCCCCGCCCGTGCTGAACAGCAAAGGAGGGAAGCATGTCCAAACGTGCGCTGTGCCTTGCTCTGCTAGCCTTACTGGCGGGCGGAGCCGAGGGGCTGGCACAGAGACCGAAGGAGAAGGACCCGCGGCCGGCGGTTCGGCCGCCCGTCACGGTCCCGATGATGGCGCTGGCGACGGTGCCGGAGAGCGAGCCGAACAACGACTACACGACCGCCGACGCGGTCACGATAGGTGACCAGGCAACCGGTGCCATCAACCCGGCTGGCGATTGGGACTGGTTCGAGTTCTCGGCGACGGCTGGCCAGGTCATCGAGATCGACGTCGATGCCGAGGAGGTCGGCTCGGATGTGGACACGTACATGTACTTGTACGCGTCCGATGGTCAGACCCAGTTGGCCTACAACGACGACTGGGGTGGCTGGTACGACAGCCATATCGAGTACACGATCCCGACTACCGGCAACTACTACATAGCGCTACGTGAGTATTCGGACCCGAACGAGGGTGGCTCGACGTACACCTACGCGGTCAACTTCAACGTGTTACTCCCGGGCGTCGGTGATCCGGTTACCGAGTTCGCGACGGGGTTCGAGTGCTTGTACGGCATCGTGACGGCGGACGACGGTACGATCTACGCCGCCGACGGGTGCGCCTACGAGATCAAAGAGGTGGCGACGGATGGGACGGTCACGACGTTCGTGTCCGGAGAGTGGTGGCCGTTCGACCTGACGATCGACGCGTTCGGCAACCTGATCGTGATCAGCGACGACGGTTGGATCTACAAGGTCTCGCCGGAGGCCGACGTCACGGTGTTCGACGAGCGCTACGTGAGGGCGATCGCCACCGGGCCCGACGGCAGCATCTGGACCGCTGGCTACCCGGGTGGGATAAACGCGCAGGCGGCGGCGGCGGCCGCGGCGCCGGGCGAGTTCTACTTCTACCAGTACGATCCGCTGGGCAACCTGGTGGACAGTCTGGCGGTCGCAGGTTATGAACCCATGTGGATGTCGATCGGCTTTTCGCCGGCCGGCGAGCTGCACTACGCGACGAGCGATACGCTCTACAAGCTGGTTGACGGCCTTCCCGAGGTGGTGGCGGTCGACGGAGAGTACGGCATGGGACCGTTCATCTTCGACGCGGATGGCAACATCTACATGGTGAGCTGGGAATACTACGACGTATCGCTCTACGGCTCCGACGGCACGCTGTTGGAGGACCCGTTCGCCCGTAGCGTCCACTATCCGCAAGACATAGTGTTCGGCCGCGACGCGGACGGCACACCGAACGGTCGCCTTTTCGTCTCCGACATGGGCGAAGGCGGATTCCAGGTGGCGCCGAGCGACGGGCCGCAGCGGGTGGCGCAGGCCGGCTCGTCGATCCTCGAGCTCAACCCCGACGGCCCGTACGCCGACGGTGCGGAAGTCGGGATGTCGTTCGACCTGCTGGCCGACGACGATCTGGCCGACGAGCTGTTGGGGGTCGGCGAGTTGAGCGACGGCGAGATGGAGTTCCTCGACTTCATGGGCAACCAGAACGGCGAGTACGACGTTGGCGACTTCCGGGCATACCTGGTCTACATCGGTGTGCTGGTTGAGGCGCTGCTCGACGTCGTCTGGAGATAGGAGGCCGCAATGAGAAAGCAACGCTGGATGATGGTCACGGCGGTCGCCCTCGTTCTGGCGGTCGGTGTGGCCTGTGATGACGACGCGGCGTTCGGGCCGGAGGCGACGGCGGGCACGATGATTGTGTCGCTGGCGACTCCGAACCTGGACGACGGCGCGGTCATGTTCACTGTCAGCGGCGGCGAAATCGACTCGCCGGCGCTGCTGGATGTCGATCATGTGCTCTACTTCGTGGAGGGCACGAACTCGATCACAGCGATCATCGTCGGCGATATCGAGGCGGGCGAGCTGCTGGAGTTCGACGTGCCCGACATCGAGGTGACCTACACGGCGACGATAACGCAGGTCGCCGATCGCCTGAACGACCTGCGCGAGTTGCTCACGGGTTACAGCATGGCGGTAGATCTCGAAGTAGTCGAATAGGCCACGCGGTCGCCGAGACCGCAGCGGTCTGGACAAGCGGCGACGGAGTCGGCAACGTAGTGCGTTGCCGGCCCGTCGCCCTCTCACATCCAGCCGAGCCGGGGCCGAGTCATGGTTGAAGAAGAGACCGAGAAGAAGTACCCCAGCGAGCTGACGAGATGGCACCGGCCGCTGAAAGACGTGGACACGGTGGCCCGGGCCCATCTCTTCAAGGCCGCTGTCTACTTGGTGCCCGTCGGGCTGTTTTTCAGCCTGGTGATCGGCTCCCTGCTGGCGCGTCGCGGGATGCCGTTCTGGCTGGGTTTGCTGATCGGCTTGGGCGGCATCTCTCTCGTCTACGGCTTCATATATTTCGTCGTCATCGGGGGCACCGCCTCGTTCCTCGGCAAGCTCTACTTCTCATCCGATCCCCCCGTGGAGGCGCCGCAATCGTGGCGCGGCGAAGCGCTCGCCGTGCGCGGCTCGCACGCCGATGCGCTGGAAGCGTTCGAGGCGGAGGCGGCGCTCTACCCGAACGATCCCGGGCCCTGCCTGCGCGCCGCGGCGCTCTGCCTGAAGGAGTTGGGCGATCCGGAGGGTGCGATCGCCTGGTACGTGCGGGCGCGCAAAGCCGAGGGTCTTCCCCGTGAGACCGACGAGTACCTGTGCGTCCGCATCGCCGACATCAGCGAGTCGATCGGCGATCGCTCGCGCGCCATGGTCGAGCTGCGGCGGCTGCTGGAGCGGCACCCGGGTTCGCAGTACGCGGCGGCGGCGCGTAGCCGGCTGGCGGCGCTCAAGGCGAGGCAGGCGGAAGAGCACGAGGCCGGGGCGTAGTCTCACCAGGGAACTGGCGCGCCGGCTTCCGACGTTGTAATTAAAGACGTACCCGCCGACCGATCGGCGAGCCCCAACCAGGAGGAAGTGTGCGGTACGACCCGAGCCTCGTGCGGCCGATGCGGGCTGAGCTCGACTCGATCGGCTTCCAGCAGCCACTCTCCCCGCAGGATGCAGATGACTTCGCGGCCCGGCGGGCCGGCAGCGCGCTGGGCGTGGCGAGCTCGGTCTGCGGCCGCGCCGCCGGCACCGTCTGATGGGCGTCTTTCGTCGCGAGAAGGGCGAGCTGCACGGTGTGACCGTGGTGGTCGACACCAAGGGCCCGAAGGTCTTCATCGGTCGCTGTTGGGATGAGGACGCCGAGAAGATCGTGCTGGTCGACGCCGATGAGTTCGAGGACGGGCAACAGGGGCGCTCGAAGGAGCAGTACATCCGTGAGACCGCGAAGCTCGGCGTCTGGAAGAAGCACGACCGCATCATCGTGCCGCGCGTGGTCGTCGCCTCGGTCACCCGCTTGGGCGAGATCGCGCCGGCCTAGGGGTTGCGGAGCGGAAGCTTGACACGATCGGCGGTCCTTCGTGTATTGGGGGTGCGGGCTCCCAGGAAACAGAGCGTCGAGGCGAGTGCGGCGCGGTCCGCCGGCTGCGGACCGGCGCCGCCGGCAGCGTATTCAAATTCACGTCGGGCACAGCACGATGAAGAATCGGGCCAGGGTCTCAGCGACGGCACGGGACAGGATGAGAAGAGCGTTGGACGAGGGTCATGTCTCGCGCTGGGTCATCGTGCGCGACCTGGCGCTCTTCCAATTGAAGCTGTTCCTCGACGGGCTGATCGACGTGACGCTGGCGCCGCTCTCGGTGGGTGCGGCGCTGATCGAGATCTTCTTCGGCGGCGAGCGGCGCGGCCGGCTGTTCTATGCGATCCTGCGGTTCGGCGAGCGGGCCGACCTCTGGCTCAACCTGTACGGCGCGTCGCGGCGCGCCGATACGGACGGCCTGTTCGGCGGCAGCGAGGCGGGCAGCGACACGCTGCTGGGCGAGATCGAGGACCTGGTCCGCGGCGGCGATGAGCCGCGCCGGCTGCGCAAGAAGCGGTAGTTCGGGTGAGCGGTGGCCGGTAGCCGGTAGCCGGTAAGTGTGAACTGTCACTGCGAGATTACCGGCTACCGGCCACCGCTCACCGCCCACTGCTAACTGGCTACCGTCCACTGCTCACCGCTCACTGAAACCGCAGGGTCGCCACGACCCCCGCGTGATCGGAGGGCCAGAGCCCGGAGGGCGTCCGCTCGGCCGTATCGTCACCCACCACCTGGGCGCTGACGACGTCGAGGCCTCCCCGATACAGGATGTAATCGACCCGCTTCACCAACTCTGAAGTCGGATTCTGAAGGTGGTCCGCCTGGCAGCAGGTGAGCCCGAGACCCGTACCGGCCGCCGTCCAGGCGTCCGAATACCCGGCCGCCAGGAAGTCGGCGTAGGTGGTGGTCGAGCTGCCGTCGGCGTTCGAGTTCAGGTCGCCGACCACGATGACCGGGACGGTCTCGTTCGCCAGCTCGGCCATGATCTCGGCCGCCTGCGCCAGCTGGACCTGTGGCGCGTACTCGGGCGGCTCGAGGTGCGTGCTCAGGAAGCGCACGGTCTCGCCGTCGATCGTCGCGTCCAGCGAGTTCCAGCCGCGCAGAATCGTCAGCGTCGGACCGCCCTCTCCGCCCAGCGGGATCTCCAGGTTCACCGTGAAGTTGCGCTCGTCGACGCTGGCGATCCCGACATCGTTACGCGCCAGGATCACCTCGTGGTCGGTGAGCCGTATGTCGTCGAACTCGGTGGGGCTGACCGCCATCGGCACCTCCACGTCCATCCCCTCGCTGATCGCCACAGCACTGTAGGACAGGCCGCGATCGGCCAGCGCCGACAGCAGGACGGCCACGTGGTCGAGCACCACATCCTCGGCGTCCTGCGGGTTGCCGGCCAGGTAGTCGCCGGGCGACTGGTAGCGGAACAGCGAGACCTCCTGCAGGCCGACCAGGTGCGGCTCGTGCGCTTCGATCTCGTCGGCCAGCGCCTCGGCGCGCTCGGCGAAATCCGTGGCTTGGATTACACCCCACAGCTGGGCCGCGACCACGGGGATATCCTCGAGCTCCGCCGCCATCAGGACGTCGATGTTGGCGCCCACGTAGATGTTCCGGGTCATGACGGTGAGCTCGACGTCTTCCTCACCGTTGCCGGTGACGTCGTCGTCGCAGGCGGCCAGCGTGGCGGCCAGCAGTGCCAATGCGAGCAGTTTCTTCATGATCCTCCTCCTGTGCGGTGTTATGGTCGCATCGCATGTTCGCCGGCCGTATTCTGCAGGGGCCCGGTCAAGCGGAGGTCAAGCGGGTGAGGCCGAAGTTGACGCGGGGCGGCGGAGAGGGTAGCCTATCTTGCAGTCAGTCGGCTCGACCCCAACCGGCTGGTGTCGATGTCCCGTTCTCTTCTCGAGCGACTGCGAGCGGCGCTGGCGCCGCAGTACGAAATCGAGCGCGAGCTGGGTGCCGGCGGTATGGGCACCATCTTCCTGGCCCGCGACGTGACGCTGCAGTGCGACCGGGCGGTGAAGATCCTGCGGCCCGAACTCGCCACCGCCACGGCGGCCGAGCGCTTCCTGCGTGAGGCCCGTATTCTTGCGAAGCTCAGCCACCCCAACGTCGTCCCGGTGCACAGCGCCGGGGAGGCGGACGGCCTGTTCTACTATGTGATGGACCGGATCGAGGGTGAGACGCTGGCGGAGCGGCTGGAGCGGGGGCCGTTGTCGGAGGGGGAAGCGATGCGCGTGGGTGCCGACCTGCTGCGCGCCCTGGAGGTGGCGCACGCGAGCGGCGTGATCCACCGCGATGTGAAGCCGGCCAACATCTTCCTGCTGGGCGATCGGGCCCTGCTGGGGGACTTCGGCATCGCCAAGCCTACCGGCGAGGACTCACCGCCGCTCACCGCCGAGGGTCACCAGGTGGGTACGCCGGTCTACATGGCGCCGGAACAGGTCGATGGGTCGGCCACGCCGAGGAGCGACCTCTACGTCGCCGGGATGATCATCTACGAGGCGCTCACCGGGAGGCGCTGGTCCATCGCCACGCCCGTCGTCCGGGCCGACTGGTCCGGCGTGCCGGGCCGGCTGGTGCCCGTCCTGCGCCGCGCCCTCGCCTTGGCGCCGGACGACCGCTGGGACGATGCGGCCGGGTTCCGCGAGGTGCTGACCCGGCCGGCCGGGGCGCGAGGGGGCTTCCGCAAGTACGCGCCGATAGCCGCGCCGCTCGTCATCATCGCGGCGATCGTCGCGTACGTCCTGATGCGGGCCGTGCCGTCAGCGGACGTCAGGGATCTCGCGGTCCTTCCGGTACAGATAGTCGGCACCGTCAGCGTTGTGGGTTGGGAGGGCATAGAGGGGGCGGACATCGCCAATCTGGTGACGAGCGAGATCAGGAGCATCCCGGGCGTCAGTGTGGTGCCCTGGGTCGTGACCGATGAGTGGTGGGGGGACGCAATACGTGACACCGTACCGCCGGAAGCGCGTGCTGCCGCCGAGCTCGAAGCCCGGCTGGCAGCGCATACTACCCTGTCCGCCTATGGCGACTCGGTCGAGGTCGAGCTCGAAATCTACGATGAGGACGGCGACCCGCGTCCCGGCCCCATCACGATGGGGATCGCAGGGGCGCGGCCGCTCGAGGTGAGCAGGCGGATCGCGCTGGAGCTGGTCAAACTCGTGCCCGGTATAGACCTCGGCGAGGGCATGCGCTTCACCGAAGATCTCGACGCCCTACGCCTGTATCTCCTGGCTGAAGAAGACTTCCAGCGGGGCCGCATGACCCCGGCGGTCGAGTTCTACGAGATGGCGGTCACCTACGACTCGACCTTCGCGACCGCTTGGTGGCGTCTGGCGAACGCGCACCGCTGGCTGGGAGAGCGTGGGCCCTACGAGAAGGACTACCCAGAGCTGTTCGACCGCTACGCGTCCGACCTCGGCGTGTTGGACAGCATGCTGATGGCCGCGCAGCTCACCCCGGCTGGGCGAGAGCGCCTGCGCGGGTACCGTGAGATTCACGACAGCTTCCCACTCGAGTACTTCGCCGCCTTCCTCCACGGCGAGGAACTGTTCAATCGTGGGCCGCTGTGGGGCGAGTCGCTGGAGAGCGCGATCTCGGAATTGGAAGATGCGGTCCGGCTCAATCCGCTGTGGGCGTTGAGCTATTTGCACTTGATCTGGGCCAACATCCGCGTCGGTCGTGAGTCAGAAGCGCGACACTACCTGGAACAGGGCCGTACCTACGCTCGCGACCCGGAGGCATGGAGCTATCCGCCGCGACTGTTCGAGCAGGCGATAAGCGAGCGTTTCGGATCGCGAGGCGAGATCGATGGGGGGCGCGGCCGTCTGTTTCAAGATCCGGAGTTCGGTCAGCCTGCTTGGATAGCGATATTCGCGCGACTGGCAGGGGCGTTCGACGTGCCGCGAGCCCAGGTGGAGTTGGGCAACTGGCTGACCGCGCAGGAGGAGGTTGTGCCGCGCGCGCTCCAAGTGGACGGGCACCTGGCCGCAGGTCTCGGTCTTGTGGGTTTGGGTCGTATGAGAGAGGCGCTGGCTCGGTTCGACGCGGCGGCAGAGCATCTGCGCACGCCCGAGGCGCGGCTCCACGCGGCGGAATGGCGGGTCCTCCCCCTCGTAGCCGGGCTCGTCGTGATCGAAGAGGCGGAGCGTCAGCGCGGGAGGGAAGTCCTCGAGTCTCTGGTCGGGCGGAACCCGCTGGGTGTACGTGCATGCTGGGCCCTCGCACTCGACGCCTACGCCGTCGGCGAAACGAGTAGGGCGCGCCGCTGGAGCGATTCGCTCGCGGCGGCTCCTCCCGAGAGCGGGGCAGAGCCGCTGGGCGAGCTTCTTCGTGCGGTCGAGTTGGCGGAGCAGGGACGGCTCGAGGCCGCGATCGAGCGCTCTGAGAGATTGCTGGCGGCGCAGACGCCGACGGTACTGCTCCAGGGCGCTCGGTCGCCCGAGCACGTGCTGAGCGATCCGTTCGCGCGCGCTCTCCTGCACATCAAGCGCGGACAGTGGTTCTTAACGCAGGGGGACGAGGAGGCGGCGGAGCGCGAGTACCTGTGGTACGAGGCCGTGGATGTACTGGGGCTCCCGCACCTCGAGCTGCCGCAGGCCGGCGAGATCGATTGGGCGCTGGGCAACTGGGGACGCTTTCTGCGCGGCTCGGTGACGCCGGACCGCGAGCGGGCCTGCAGGCTTCTGCGTCGCGCGCTCGAAAGCTGGAGTGAGGCCGATCCCGGGTTTGCGGAGGAGGTCGCGCTGGTTCGGAACGCGGAGTCGCAGCGATGTCGGTGATATCCGTTTCAGCCGGTCGTGCAGGCGATTGGGAGATAGCCTGGCGGCGGCCGCCGGCCCGGGGGATCATCTTCTTCGTCGTCGGCTACGCGCTGGTCGATCTGCTACCCGTCATTTTGCCGGCGACGCCGGTGTTCAACGGTCTGGCGGTGAAGGACCTGGCCGACGCGCTGCTGATCTTCTTCCTCATCGTGCTCTACGTCGAGCTGGGGCTGCGGGCGAAGATCTTCAGGAGCTTGAGGCTGCGGGCCGTCTATATTTTCGCGCTGCTGCTCATGGTGCAGGGTCACGCCGTTCACTTCGCCGCCAACGCGATCACCGAAGTGAGCGACCGCGCCGACGCGGGCTGGGCGCTGGCCGACTTCCTCGACGAGCACTGGGGACACGTCGAGCTGCACACCGCGTTCATCCTTCTGGCGGCGATCTTCATCTTCTGCGGCCGCTCCGCCGACGCCGCGGGCGACGAGCCGGTACTCTCGCGGACCGAGAAGGCGGGGCTGTGGCTGGCGAGCCTGGCGTACGGGGTCCTGCTGGCCGGCGACGCGGTGGAGGGCCAGACGGTGCCGCTGATGCTGCCGTGCGCGATCGTACTGTGCGTTTGGGGGTTCTGGCCGTTGGTGAGGGGCTGGGGTAATTCGGTGGCGGCGGGTCGAATCTCGCTCTATCGCCGGTTCTTCGCGACCAGCTTCGGGATTACCGTCATCGCACTGGTGATCTACCGGCTGATCACCGGCGGCTTTCCGGAGCTGAGCGCTCTGGCTGTTGTGGGGTGACCGAGATGATCTCATGCCGAGTCCTGGGTCCGGTAGAAGTCGTGGTTGACGGCGGCCCGGCGGCCGCCGAGCTGCTGTGGCGCAAGAACCTGGCGCTATTGGTCTACCTGGCGCGCTCGCCGAAGCGGACGCGCTCGCGCGATCATCTGGTGGGCCTGTTGTGGGGCGAGAAGCCGGAGTCGGCGGCGCGGCACTCGCTGAACGAAGCGATCCGCGTGCTGCGTAAGCACGTCGGCGCCGACGGGCTGGAGAGCGAGGGTGGCCAGGTCAGGATGTCGCCCGACGCGGCGGACATCGATGCCGACCGGCTGGACGAGCTGATCGAGGATGAGGACTGGCGCGGCGCGGCGCAGCTGATCGTTGGCGAGTTCATGGAAGGGTTCGGCGTACCGGGCTGCTCGGAGTTCGAGGACTGGCTGTACGCCGAGCGCACGGCGTTGCGGACCCGCTCGGTGGAGGCGCTGGTCAGCCTGGCGGGGCAGCTGACCGACAACGGCGAGCTGCGCGAGGCGGCGGATGTCGCGCAGCGGGCGCTGGCGCTCGATTCGATATCCGAGATGGCGGCGGCCGCGGCGATGCGCGCCAGCGCGCTCGCCGGCGACCGCGCCGCCGCACTGGCGCTCTACGATGCGTTCGTCAAGCGGCTCGATGAGGAGATCGGGATCGAGCCGGACGAGGAGCTGCAGGCGCTGGCCGAGCGGGTGCGGCGCGAGCGGACCTGGCGGCTGCCCGAGGCGGTGGCCGGGCGCGGGGCGGCGGGAGGCGAGTCGCGGCGCGTGCCGCTGGTGGGCCGCGAGCGTGAGCTGGCCCAGCTGCTCGACGCTTGGACCGCCTGCAGGGAGGGTGAGCGGGCGGCGCTCGGCGTCGTCGAGGGCGATCCGGGCACCGGCAGGACGCGGCTGGCCGAGGAGCTGCTGGCCCGCGCCCGGTTGAACGGCGCGGCGGTCGCCGTGGCGCGGGCGGTGGAGGCGGACGCCGGCGAGGCGTGGAGCGGAATCCTGGCGCTGGCCCGCGGCCTCGACCTCGATGCGCCCGGTATGGCCGATGCCCCGCAGCCGGCGATCGCAACGCTCGCGGCGCGCCTGCCCGAGTGGGCCGAGCGGTTCGGCGCGACGGAGGGCGGCGCCGATCTGACGCCGGGGCGCGCGCTCGCCGAGATCCTGCGCGCCGCCGCCGAACAGGCGCCCGTCTTCCTGTTCGTCGACGACGCCCATTGGCTCGACCGCGATTCGCTGCTCGCGCTGGGCGCGCTGCTGCGCGACCTGGAACGGGCGCCGCTCTTTCTGCTGACAGCCGCCGCCTCCTACCCGGAGCGCAGCGAACTGGAAGAGCTGCGCGCCCACATCGGCCGCGAGCTACGGGGCGTGGCCGTGCGGCTGGGGCCGCTCCGCGTAGAAGCGCTACGCGCGCTCGCCCGTTGGGCACTCCCGGGATACGACGACGTGTCGCTCGACCGCGTCGCGCGGCGCGTCGCCACCGATTCCGCCGGCCTGCCGCTGCTCGCCGTCGAGCTGCTCCATGCCGTCGCCCTGGGCCTCGACCTGGGCGCCGCCGCCGGCGCCTGGCCCGAGCCGCTCAGGACGCTCGACCAGACGCTGCCCGGCGAGCTGCCCGACGCGGTGGCCGCGGCGGTGCGCGTCGGCTATCGCCGACTCTCGCACGACGCGCAGGCGGTGCTCGCCGCCGCCTCGGTCCTCGGTGAGCGGATCGAGCTCGGCGCTCTGCAGCGCGCCACCGGGCTCGACCTCGAGGGCCTGGCCGCGGCGCTCGACGAGCTCGAGTGGCAGCGCTGGCTCACCGCCGACTCGCGGGGCTACTCGTTCGTCGCCCGTATCGTCCGCGACGTCGTCGCCCGGGATATGCTGACGGAAGGGCAGCGGCGGAGGATTGCTGAAGCGGTAACCGGTGGCCGGTAAGCGGTGGCCGGTGAATCAGTAGCCGGTAGCCGGTAATTGCGATCTGGCACTTCCAGATCACTGGCCACCGGTCACCGGCCACCGGCCACCGGTCACCGGCCACCGAGCCACGGGACCTTCCGCCACCGGAACGGTGTAACTCAGGCAGCCCCAAGGCCGGAGCCGGGAGCACGGCACAGGTCCCGGCGCGTTTCCTAACAGCAGTAGCGAACCGAATCCGATCTGAGGATGGACTGGAGTCCTGCAGACCCCGAGCAGCACCCGCCCGTGGAAGGCGGCCTACCGGCGCCCGAGGACACGCCGATCCTCGTCGTCGACGATGAGCCGTCGGTGCTGGCCTTTCTGGAGAAGACGCTGGGCGAGGAGGGCTACCCCGTCGAGTCGTTCGATTCGGCGCGGGCGGCGCTGGAGCGGATCAGCGCGGCCAGCGCGGCGCTGATGATCTCCGACATATTGATGCCGGACATGGACGGCATGGAGCTGATCCGCCACGCGCTGGAGGAGGATCCCAGCCTGGCGATCATCGTGCTGACGGGAGCGGCGAATACGGAGAGCGCCATCGAGTCGCTGCGGTTGGGCGTCGACGATTATCTCGAGAAACCGATCGCCGCCGAGGTGCTGGTCGAGTCGGTGACTCGTGCGCTGCGGCGCCGGGCGCAGGCCGACTATCGACACAAGCTGGAGCTGTGGCTGCGGGAAGAGGTGGGGCGGCGCACCGAGGAGGTGCGGCGTCAGGCGCAGCAGCTCGAGCTGGTCACGGTCGCGACGCTCTCGACGCTGGTCCGCGCCATGGAGGCGAAGGACCCGTACCTCAAGGGTCACAGCGAGCGGGTCGCCAGGCTGTGCTCGAAGATGTCGATCCACATGGGCTTCGAGGACCGCGACGTCGACGACCTGCGCACCGCCGGCCTGTTGCACGACCTCGGCATGATCGCGATCCCCGATTCGATCACGCACAAGCAGAGCGCGCTCAGCGAAGAGGAGTACCGGCGCGTCCAGGAGCACGTCCCGCTCGGTGTCGATATCCTGAAGCCGCTGCCGCACCTGGCGCGAGCCGTCAGCTACATCGCCCAGCATCACGAGCGATTGGACGGCTCCGGCTATCCCGAAGGGCTGCGCGAGATACCGCTCGCCTCGCAGATCCTCGGGCTCGCCGAGCACTTCGCCTCGCTGACCGAGGTCCGGCCACACCGCCAGGCGTACTCGCTGAAGGACGCGCTCGACCTGCTCGCCGAGCAGCGCGACGTCTGGTTCGAGGCCCGGGCCATCGATGCGTTGCAGCAGGTGATCAAGAAGGAGCCGGGGCTGGGCGAGTCCGAGTGGTTCGAGATCGCCGAGTAGCGAGAGAGCCGCGCCCGCCGCTCAAGACAAAAGGGATGCCCGAAGGCATCCCTTTGCCACATCCGCTCGCGGCAGCGGGCTACTTGCTGGCCGCGGCCTCCTCCAGCATTGCGGTGGTCACCGACTTCGGCCGCTCGATCGGATAGCCGAGCGCGCGGTCCCAGACGATATTCGACAGCACGCCCAACGACCGGCCGATGGCGAACAGCACGGTGTAGAAGTCGTATTCCTGCAGGCCGTAGTACCACTGGATGACGCCCGACTGCGCGTCCACGTTCGGCCACGGGTTCTTCGCCTTGCCCTGCTCCTCGAGGATCGGCGGTACGACCTTGTACAACAGGTCCACGTACTTGAAGATCGGGTCGTCCGGCAGGTGCTTGAGGCAGAAGTTACGCTGCTCGGTGTAGCGCGGGTCGGTCTTGCGCAGCACCGCGTGACCGAAGCCCGGCACCACCTGGCCCGAGTTCAGCGTGTCCCACACGAACTTCTTCATCTCCTCCTCGCTGGGGATCTTGCCGCCCATCTGCTCCATCACGCCCTGGATCCAGCGCAGCACCTCCTGGTTCGCCAGGCCGTGCAGCGGCCCCGCCAATCCGTTGACCAGGCCGGACATCGCGTAGTACGGGTCCGACAGCGCGCTGGCGATCAGGTGCCCGGTGTGGGCGCTGACGTTCCCGCTCTCGTGGTCCGAGTGCAGGATGAAGTACAGCCGCGCCACGTCGTCGTACGGCGGCTCGATACCCATCATGTGAGCGAAGTTGCCGCCCAGATCGAGCTTGGGATCCGAATCGATCTGCTTGTCGTCCTTGTACTTCAACCGGTAGATGAAGGCGCCGATGTGCGGCAGCATGGCCCACAGGTTCAGCGCGTCCTCCAGCGTCGGCTGCCAGTGGTCCATCTTGCCGAGCCCTTTGTCGTACTCCCGCCGGTAGACCGACTCCCGCTCCATCGCCACGACCGCCGTCGACAACATCGCCATCGGGTGCGAGTCCTTCGGCAGGTCGCGCAGCACGGCCTTCACGTAATCCGGCACCTTGGCCCGCTTCTGTAGATCCTTGACCAGCTCCTGGGTCTCTTTCTCGGTCGGCACGTCCCCGGTCAGCAGCAGCCAGATGTGGCCCTCGACGTACGGCATCTCGGAGCCCGGGACCTTCGGCAGCGCCTCCAGCGTCTCCGGGATCGTCATCCCGCGGAAGCGGATCCCCTCGTTCGGGTCGAGGTACGAGATGTCGGTGACCAGGCAGCGGACGCCGCGAGCGCCGCCGATCGCCTGCGCGATCGTCACGTCGCTGATCTTTACGTCACCGTGCTCCTTGAGCAGCTTGGTCGTCCGCGGGCGCCAAGCATCGATCTTCTCTCCCAGCTTGTCCTTTAGCGACATCATTGCCTCCTTTGACGGCCGTCCTCTTGAAGTCGCCCGCCTCAGGACCCGGCGAGCGAGTCGGCCCGCTTACGGGCCGCTGGTTGCGCGATAGGCATACGATGGCCCCAGTGATAAAGGCACAACTCGTGCCTGGATCCCCCGGGCCCCTCCTCCGCTCGCTAAGCGGTCTAACCCCAGTCGGTTGCTGAGCTTGATCATACCGGCGGCGGCCGGGCCCGCGCAAGACGCAGGGACGATCTGCCACGCGGTGGGGCAGGCCCGGCGACGGGCGTGGTGGCGCCGTTCCGCTAACGATAAGTGTTAGCGCCACACGCCCGGACGGTCTGGCTGTGCCTGGGGCCCCCGCCGGGCAGCGCTGGAACCGCGTCGCCGGGGATGAGCGGGCGGGGTGAGCGGGCTCGAGCCGGGCTGCGGGCGTTCGAGTGACGAGGGTGGCGGAAGCAGCGCGGCGGTTCGGCGAGTCAGCGGAGCAGGCTGCGGGCGATGACCAATCTCTGAATCTGGTTGGTGCCTTCGAAGATCTGGGTGATCTTGGCGTCCCGCATCATCCTCTCCACCGGTAGATCCTTCATGTAGCCGTAGCCGCCCAGAATCTGGACGGCATCGGTCGTGACCTTCATCGCCACGTCGGTGGCGAAGCACTTTGCCATGGCGGACAATCTGCCTTCCTGGGCGGAGCTCTCGGAGCCGGTTCCGCCGGGCTTCCGATTGAGGAGAACTGCAGAGCGATAGACCAGTGCGCGGGCGGCCTCGATCCGGGTAGCCATCTCGGCGAGCATGAACTGGAGCCCTTGGAATACAGCGATGCGTTGGCCGAACTGCACTCTCTGCTTGGCATAGTCGATGGCGAACTCGAGTGCGCCGTGAGCGATCCCGACGGCCATCGCGCCGATCGCCGGTCGCGACAAGTTCAAGGTGGCCATCGCCAATCGCCAGCCATCACCTTCGCGCCCCAGGAGGTTCTCTTTGGGTACCCTGGCGTTCTCGAATAGAAGCTCGCTCGTATCGGAACCGCGGATCCCCATCTTGTCCTCTTGTTTGCCGACGATCACTCCTTCCGTGGCATCGTCCACTACCAGACAGGAGATGGCCTTATGCCCGGCTTCCGGAGCTGTGCGGACGAAGACCGAATGCAGTCCAGCCACACCGCCGTTGGTGATGAAGCATTTCCGACCGTTGAGGACGTAGTGGTCCCCATGAAGCTCCGCCCTGGTGGTCAAGGCGGCGGCGTCGGAGCCGGCACCGGGCTCGGTCAAGGCGAATGAAGCGAGGCACTCGTCGTCGGTGGCTCTTGAATAGAATCGTCTCTGTTGCTCTCGGTCGCCCGCCAGCATAATCGGCATCAGACCCGCGGCATGAGCCACCGCGGTCACGGCCGTCGAAGCGCAGACCTTGGCCAACTCCTCCGTGGTAATGCAGAGGCTGACCAGGTCGCCGTTCATGCCGCCGTAGTCCTCGGGCAGTATTAGCGAGAGCAGTCCTTCATTGCCCAAGGTCCGGATCGTACTCCAGGGGAATTCTCCCGTTCGGTCGATCTGTGCGGCGAGCGGGGCGGCTTTGTCCTGGGCGATCCTTCTCACCGTCGCTCTCAACATCTCGTATTCTTCGGTGTTGAGGACGCCTCCGAGTCCAGCGTAGGAGTCCCCCTCGACCGCCCTCTCTACGGTCTCGGGATTCTCGGGAGTATCGGTCATGTCAGGAGCTCCTTACCAGCGGATTAGCGAGCTTGCCCACGTGATGCCGCCTCCGAAGGCGGTCAAGAGGACGAGGCTTCCTTCGCGAACCGTGCCATCCCTCACGGCCTCGTCCAGGGCGATCGGCACGGTGGCGCCCGAGATGTTCCCGTACTTGTGGATCGTGACATAGACCTTATCCATTGGCACGTTCAATCTCTTGGCCATCCCTTTCATGATTCGGATATTGGCCTGGTGCGGGATGATCACGTCGACCTGCGAGATGTCCAGACCGTTGGAGCCCACGGCCTCGAGACAGCCATCGCTGAACCGGCGGACCGCCACCTTGAGAGTGGAGCTGGCTTCACGCAACTTCAGATAGTGCAGTCTCCGATCGACACTCTCGTATGAGATCGGAGTGGTCTTGGAGCCACCGCCGGGCATCAGGAGTTTCTGTCCGTCGCCGGTAGCGCCGTCCGAATGCAGATGGGTGGATAGGAGTGTAGCTCCGTCGTCGCCCTTCGCGAGCACGACCGCACCGGCGCCATCCCCCCAGAGGATGCAGCTCTCACGGTCTTCCCAGTTCACCGTCCGGGACATGACCTCGGAAGCTACGACCAGGGCGTTGTTGTAGACGCCGTTCTTGAGATACTGTTCCGCGACCGACAGGGCGAAGATGAAGCCCGAGCAGGCGGCCGTGACATCGAAAGTGACGGCTTTGTCGGCGGCTAATCTTGCCTGAAGCCAATTGGCCCCGGACGGGCAATGGGTGTCGGGAGTGATCGTGCCCAAGACGATGAGCTCTATGTCGCGGGCGTCGATCCCGGCCATTTCCAGAGCCTGGAGCGAGGCCTCGCGCGCCAGATCCGAGGTACACTGGTCCTTTTCGGCGATCCGCCGCTCGCGGACACCGGTGCGCGTGTAGATCCATTCGTCAGTTGTGTCGACCATCTTCTCCAAGTCGAGGTTGGTCAACACCTTTTCGGGGAGATACGAGCCCGTACCCAGTATCCCGATTCTGTCGTGCATGTCCGCCTTCCGTCCGCGACCGGCGGCCGTTGATTCTAATTTCGAGTGCCCAGATCTTCTATTGTTAATGGAATGACCATGGATTCGCGAATTCGCAAGACCAGCCCCGACCCTGAATGGGCATCGTCGGCCGCGGCGTAGCCGGGGCCGCCGCCTGGGCGGCGGGCGTCTACTACTGCCTCGAGCGGGCCGGGCCCGGCCTGCCCGACGGGCCCGTACTCATCGTCACCAACCACCCCAACATGCTGATGGATCCGCTGCTGGCTCTGCGGGTGGCGGGTCGGCGCGTGACGCCGCTGGCGAAGGCGCCGCTGTTCGAGCTGCCGGTCATCGGCCAGGTGCTGCGGTCGCTGGGCGGTATCCCGCTCTACCGGGTGCAGGACCACCCGGAGCTGCTGCACCGCAACCGGCTGGCGTTCGAGCGGGCGGTGGCGGAGCTGCGTGCCGGCGGCAGGCTGCTGACCTTCCCCGAGGGGAAGAGCTACACGGCGCCCGGGCTGGCGCCGCTGAAGACGGGCGCCGCGCGGATGGTGCTGGCGGCGGAGGAGGGCGCCGACTGGATGCTCGGGGTCAGGGTCGTGCCCCTCGGCCTGACCTACCACCGGAAGCATCGCTTCCGCAGCCGTGTAGTCGCCGGGACCGGCGAGCCGATCGTGGTGGCCGAGTGGCGGCGCGCCTACGAGAGCGATCGGGCGGCGGCGGTGCGCTCGCTGACGGCGGCGATCGCGTCGAGCCTGGAGCGGCAGACGCTGAACCTGGCCGACGAGGCGGACCGCCGGCGCGTCGAGACGGCGGACCTGCTCTACGCCCGGGCCCGGGGCCTGGCGCGCCCGCGTCAGCGGGAGCCGCTGCGTGCGCGGCTGCCGCGCTTGCAGCGGTTCGCCGGGCTGTTCGCCTGGCTGCGGGTCGCCGATCCGGAACGCTACGAGCGGCTGACCGAGGCGCTGGACGGGTATCGCCGGCGGCTGCGGCGGCTGGGTAGCGGCGAAGCGGATGTCCCGGCGCGCTACGAGGCGCGTCGCGTCGCCGGCTACGTCGTGCGCCAGGGCGCGATCCTCGTCCTCGGGCTGCCGCTGGCGGCGCTGGGCACGATCGCGTGGTATCTTCCCTTCCTCGTGACCGGCCTGGTGGGTCGGTGGCTCAAGCCGGCGATCGAGACCGTCGCCACGGTGAAGCTGCTGGCCGGGATCGTCGCCTATCCGGCGACCTACCTGGGGTGGATCGCCCTGGCCGCCTGGGCCGGCGGCCTCGCCGCCGCCGCACTCACGGCGCTGGCGCTGCCGCCGCTCGGCTTCGCCGCCCTGGCCTGGCGCCATCGCCGGGCAGAGGTGTGGGAGGACGTGAAGCTCTTCGTCCGGGTCGTCCGCCGGCCGTGGCTGCGCGAGCAGCTGGCGGAGGAGCGCGCCAGTCTGGCCGCCGAGCTCGACGAGCTGGCGGCCGGGTGGTCGGCGGCGCTGGCCGAGCGCCGCCTGGATAGCACGACCGAAGAAGAGAGGAAGAGATGACCGGACCCGCCGAATCGGGAGCGTCGTCGCGCGGCTGGCTGAACGTACTCGGCCTGCATCGCCGCGAGCTGCGCAGCTGGGCGCTCTACGACTGGGCGAACTCCGCGTTCGCCACCACCATCATGGGCGCCGTGCTGCCCATCTACTTCGCGCGCGTGGCCGCGGCCCACATGGCGGGCAACGTGGCGACGGCGTACTGGGGCTACACCACGGCGCTGGGTTTGGCGATCATCGCCATCGCCTCACCGGCCCTCGGCGCGATCGGCGACTACATGGGCGCCAAGAAGCGCTTCCTCGCCGGCTTCATGATACTCGGCGTCATCGCGACCGCCTGCCTGTACTTCGTCACCGAAGGCGAGTGGCTGCTGGCTTCGGTCCTGTTCATTTTCGGCAACATCGGGTTCGCCGGCGCCAACGTCTTCTACGACTCGCTGCTCCCCCACATCGCCGACGAGGACGAGGTCGATCGCGTCTCCACCGCCGGCTACGCGCTCGGATACGTGGGCGGCGGCATTCTTCTGGCGATCAACCTGGCGATGGTCACGAGGCCCGACCTGTTCGGGCTCGCCGACTCGGGTCTGGCCACTCGACTCGCGTTCGTCAGCGTCGCCGTCTGGTGGCTCGGCTTCTCGATCCCGCTGTTGCGCGATGTGCGCGAGCCGCCGCGCCGGCTCGAGGAGAGCGAGGCGGTGCAACTCAACCCGGTGCGCGCCGGGTTCAGCCGCCTGCTCGAGACGCTGCGCGAGGTGCGGCAGTACCGCGAGCTGCTGGTCTTCCTGATCGCCTTCTGGCTCTACACCGACGGGATCGGCACGATCATCAAGATGGCGTCGGTCTACGGGACCGAGATCGGGATCGGCGAGACGGACCTGATCGGCGCGTTCGTGCTGGTCCAGTTCCTCGGGATCCCGTTCACCTTCGCCTTCGGCGCGCTGGCGGCCCGGATCGGCGCGCGGGCCGGCATCTACATCGCCTTGACCGTCTACGCGGCGATCTCGATCTTCGCCTTCTTCATGACGCAGGCCTGGCAGTTCTGGGCGCTGGCCGTCGCGGTCGCCACGGTACAGGGCGGCGCCCAGGCGCTCAGCCGCTCGCTCTACGCGACCCTGGTCCCGAAGGGCAAGTCGTCCGAGTTCTTCGCCTTCCTCAGCGTGTTCCAGAAGTTCGCCGGCATCATCGGGCCGTTCGCCGTCGGCTGGATCGCCGCGCTGAGCGGCTCGGGCCGCTACGGCATCGTATCGCTCGTCGTCTTTTTCATCGGCGGTATGTGGCTGCTGTCGCGCGTCGATCTCGAGGCGGGCCGCCGGGCGGCGCGCGCCGAGGACGCCACGCTCGTGCTGGCGCCCGAGGAGCGGTGGAGCCCGTAGGGGGAGGGCGACATAATCGAACAAGACATGAAAACCGCAAAGCGCACCCAGACATTTACGGAGTCGGTGATCCGCGAGATGACCCGCGTCGCCAACCGCCATGGCGCCATCAACCTGGCCCAGGGCTTCCCCGACTTCGCGGCGCCCGAGCTGCTGAAGGAGGCGGCGGTCGCGGCGATCCGCGCCGACATCAACCAGTACGCCATCACCTGGGGCGCGCCGCGGCTGCGCGCTGCGCTGGCCGAGAAGTACCGGCGCTTCTACAAGATGGAGGTGGACGGCGAGCGGGAGATCGTGGTGACCTGCGGCGCCACCGAGGCGATGGCGTCGGCGATGCTGGCGCTGGTCGATCCGGGCGACGAGGTGATCATCTACGAGCCGTTCTACGAGAACTACGGGCCCGACTCGATACTGTGCGGCGCGAAGCCGGTGTTCGTGCCGACCCGCGCCGACGGCGGACCCGACCTCGATGCGACGGCCGCCGCGTTCAGCGACCGCACCCGCGGCGTCATCATCAACTCGCCGAACAACCCGACGGGCCATGTATTCGGGCGCGACGAGCTGGAAGCGATCGCCCGGCTCTGCATCGAGCACGACGCCGTCGCCTTCACCGACGAGATCTACGAGCACATACTGTATGAAGGCGAGCACGTGCCGATCGCGACGATCGACGGGATGCGCGAGCGGACCGTCACGGTGAGCGGCGCATCGAAGACGTTCAGCGTCACCGGCTGGCGGGTCGGCACGATCGTCGCGCCGCCCGAGCTGGCCGACGCGATCAAGAAGACCCACGACTTCCTGACCGTCGGCGCGCCGGCGCCGCTACAGGAGGCGGTCGCCGCCGGGCTCGAGAGTCTCGACCGGTCATATTATAGCAAGCTCGCCGAGGACTACCGTCAGCGCCGCGATGTGCTGTACGACGGGCTCGTCGCCGCCGGCTTCGCCTGCCGGCCGCCCGCCGGCTCCTACTACATACTCGCCGACTTCTCGAAGCTGAGCGACTTGCCGGATGATGAGTTCGCCGTCTGGCTGACCCGGGAGCACGGCGTCGCCTCGGTGCCCGGCTCCAGCTTCTACAGCGGTCCACAGCGCGGGCGCACGCAGGTGCGGTTCGCCTTCTGCAAGACGATCGAGACGCTGGAGCGGGCGGCGGAGCGGTTAGCGGCGCTGCACTAGGGAGCGGCCTTCCCTACGGGAGCTTCGATGTGCTACCTTGCGGGCGTGACAGGGGGCGACGAGGGTCTATTCCAGCGACTTTCAGAGCTACTTGCGGAGCGTCGACCGCGGGGCGTCGTTTCCGTGTACCTGTTTGGGAGCGAAGTGGAAGCTCGTTCCCACAGAGAAAGCGATGTTGATATCGGTATTCTCCTGCGCTGGGATACCCATCCGACCGCGCGTGAGCGGTTTAGGGAACGGTTGGACGCCGCGGGTTGGCTCGCTGCGGAGCTCGCGGGGCGCCAGGTAGACGTGGTAATCCTGAACGACGCGCCGCCGGGACTGGGCCGGCGGGTCGTCACGACCGGCCGCCGGGTCTACTGCGCCGATGCCGAGGCGGACCATGCATTCGTGCGCGATGTCCAGCTCCGGGCGGCCGATCTCGAGCCGTTCCTCCGCCGCGCACGCGAGGTCAAGCTGAAAGCCATCACCCGATGACCGCCTATATCGTGGAGCGCCTGGCCGAGCTCCGCCGCCACATCGACCACTTGCAGGAGTTGCGGCCACGGGTCAGCGGGCGTGAGGACCTGGAGCGCGATCTGTCGCTCCACAACGATGTTCTGTTCTCGCTGCTGACCGTCTGTCAGCTCGTCATCGACATAGCGGGTGAGCTCTCGGCCCAGCGTGGTGACGCCTTCGAGGACTACACCGCGGCGGTAAGGAATCTGTCGCGGGACGAACGGTTCCCGGCCGACCTCGTCCGCCAACTGGCTCTGCTTCCGGGCTTCAGGAACGTGCTCATCCACGAATACGTAGCGCTGGACCTCGAGCGAGTCGTCGAGGCGCTCGACCAGCTGGACCCGATCGAGCGATTCCTGGAAGTCGTGCGGACGATCGTGGACGATGCGAGCGGGGCGTCCTAGCCGGTAGTCGAGCCACCGGTTGCCAAGGGGGCGCTCCCGCCCCATTCTGATCTCGGACCACCCACCTCGTGCGGGCCCATTCACCAGCGGCGGTCTATTCTATAGGTGCCCCCGCTGTGCTGGGAAGGGAGTGGAGCATGAGCGGTCTGCGGTCGCTGCTGAAGAGCGAAGATTGGATGTCGCTGTGGGTCGGGCTTCTGATCACCGTTCTGGCGGCGGGGCTACTGGTCGGGGCCGACATTCTGGGCTGGGCGGTGAAGACCAACGTGTGGACGTCGGTAGGTCAGGCGCTGCAGCCCGTCTCCGAGAACTATGCCGGCCTAGGCGGGGGTCTGTCCCTGGTCCTCACCTTCGTGTTCCTGCTGGCGATCATGACGGTGGCGGCGAGGGCGCTGGAGGCCCAGGTTCGGCGCTTCGCGATCGGGTTCACGTTCATCTTCATCGTCTCGTACATCTGCTGGTTCCTGGGGCACTTCGCCTACGTGGCGGCGACGCCGGACAAGCTGGAGGCGCTGGGGATCGGCTGGTCGATGAACCTGACGGGCGAGGCGGGCTACATCTTCGCGCTGCTGGTCGGGCTGGTGGTGGGGAACTTTTTCCCGAGGACGGTGGAGCGGATCGCCGAGGCGACGCGGCCGGAGCTGTTCATCAAGACGGCGATCGTGATCATGGGGTTGGGGCTCGGGGTGAAGGCGGTGGACGCGCTGGGGTTGGCGCGGGCGATCATCTTCCTGGGGCTCTGCGCCATCGTGATCGCCTACCTGATCTACTGGGCGGTGGTCTACTTCGTCGCCCGCAAGTACTTCAGGTTCAGCAAGGACTGGGCGGCGCCGCTGGCCTCGGGGATCTCGATCTGCGGGGTCTCGGCGGCTATCGCGACGGGCGCGGCGATCCGCGCCCGGCCGGTCATCCCGATCATGGTCTCGTCGTTGGTGGTGGTCTACGCGGTGGTCGAGCTGGTGCTGCTGCCGTTCGCCGCCCAGATCTTCCTGTTCCAGGAACCGATGGTGGCGGGCGCCTGGATGGGTCTGGCGGTGAAGACGGACGGCGCGGCGGTGGCGTCGGGCGCGATCACCGACGCGCTGATCCGAGCTAAGGCGATCGAGGTCATGGGGGTCGAGTGGGTCGAGGGTTGGATTCTGATGGTCGCCACCACGGTCAAGGTGTTCATCGACGTCTTCATCGGCGTCTGGGCGTTCCTACTCGCCGTGCTCTGGGTGACCGTCATCGACCGCAAGCCCGGCCACAAGGTCCGGATGGTGGAGATCTGGGAGCGCTTCCCCAAGTTCGTGCTCGGCTACGTCCTGACGTTTCTGTTCGCGCTGGCGATCGGCGCCGCGATCCCGGGTCTGCTCGATGCGGCGAAGGCGGCGTCCAGCGAGGCGAACATCTTCCGGCAGCTCTTCTTCGCGATGACGTTCTTCGCCATCGGCGTGGTATCGAACTTCCGCAAGCTGTGGCAGGAGGGGATCGGCCGGTTGGCCGCCGTCTACGCCATCTGTCTGTTCGGGTTCATCATCTGGGTGGGCCTGTTGATCTCGTGGATCTTCTTCCACGGCGTGACTCCGCCCGTGGTGGGCAGCTAGGAGGGGATCATGGAAAAGAGCGACGAGCCACGCCTCGCCGACGAGCTGGACCAGATGGAATACGAGCCGCTGCTCCCGGTGGAGAAGAAGCTCATCTTCTGGAGCATCGCATCGGGGGTCGTGCTGCTGGTGATCCTCACCTGGGCGGCCTACACGTTCTTTCCGGCGCAGTAGTCGAAGCTCCGCCGCGGGGCGCTGAACGTCGAGCGTCGCTTGCCGAGGTGTGAGCCGGGCGTCGCAAGACGAATGTCGGTTGTGGCGCGTCGAAGTGGAGTCGAGGGCAGGCTGAAAGAGGGTGGCTGACTACAAGCTGACCGGGAGCGTCAGGGGGGTCGCCGTGCAGCAGCAGCGCTCTTCATCGTCGCGCGGCGGCCGTATCTGCCGCCTACCGCGCGACTGCAACCACGGTGCCGGTGTGCGTCAGTACCTCGGCGCGCGGAAGAACATCCACCCGTCCCCGTTCAAACCAGGCGGACGAAACCAGGAACGGCATACGGATCTGCCAGCGCCGGGTGATCATGGCACCGTTCTCCAACCGCTCGAAATCCAAGACTCCGCCAAAGTCCTCCTCACGGATGTCGAGCTGCGAGACGCCGACGGACTCCCCCCAACGTGCGCGCGCGTAGAAGCTCTCCCGGAGAAGCGGGATGCGATAGCGCTTCAGAAACTCCTGTAGCCCCGTGTAGTGGAACTCCAGCCGCCGCACCGCGCGGCTCGCATCGAGCCAGAGGACACCTTCGACGTCGGGCACGTCCCGGCCGGGCATCGGCGCGAACGTTACCCCGCTGCCGCCCTCGGGCTCACGCTCAGTCACACCGAGGCAATGGGTCGCCAGGAACTCGTCGGAGAGCAGGACCTCGGGGACCGGCGCGTAGTAGTAAGCAACCGCTCCCGGGTGGTTCCGAACGTACCCTTCCTGGGCAAGCTCCTGCGGCGTAAGACTGGCTATCGGCCTGGGGACCGCTACGGTGACCGTGTCGTGTAGAATCACCTTTCGTGTTCTTCCGTACGCAGTACTGTCCACCTGTTCCCTCGCCAATTCCATCACGAACAGGTAGCCGCGCCCCGTCTCACCCTCCACTACCGCCTGAAGCCCCGCCCGCGCCTGCTGGTACAGCTCGTAACCTCGGGCGCGCAGCGCCGCCGGCTCCGGGCACTCGCTGGTCCCCGCCACCTCCAGGCCGGGGATCGGGATCGGCTCCACCGGGACCCAGAAGGTCGCCACCTGCTCCGCGCTCGCCTCGACGGTGAGGGCCGGCGAAGTCCAGACCCGGTAGCCCAGGCGCTCCACCCGGATCCGGTAGCTGCCTCGCGCCGGCGCCCGCAGCACGAACCCGCCGTCGTCGGCCGTCACCGCGCTCCTCCACTCCCGGCCGGTCTCGTCCACCAGCGTCACCAGCGCGCCGCCGATCGGCTCGCGCGTGACCCGGTCGATCAGCCGCCCCCGAATACTGGGCTGCTGCGACTCCTGGGCGAGCGGCGATGGGTCCGCGAAGTGCAGAAGGGCGAGGAGGCACAGCGAGGCTCTGGCGAAGACGTGCGGACTGTAGCCGCCGGGCGGCGCCCGCCTCGCCTTGCCGTCCAAGGGCCTTCGAATGTCACCGAACGATTCGGTAACGAATGATCGTAGGCACATCGTACTCGTCCAGCTCGACACCCCAGGCCCGGTCCCCCGCCACGGCCAGCAACCGTAAGCCGGGGGGTACCTCCGCCGTGGCAACACGGCCGCGCCCCTCGGCGATCACGTCCCAGCGCGTCCCGTTCGCCTCGTCGCGCTCCCATCGCTGGACCCATACCTCGCCTTCCTGTGAGACCAAGATGGCCTCCTCCAGGATCCCCCGGCCCAGGTTCGGGATCGGGGGCCAGAAGGCCGGCGCATCGAGCGCCGCTCTCATCGCACGCTCCGCCGCGGCCATGCTGGGGAACAGACCCATTTGGGTCATTTGCCGCAACGCACCGTGCCCCTCGATCCAGCGATCGAAGTCGCGCTCCGTGAGCGGCTCTGGTTGATAGGGCACTTCGACAACCCAGACGACCACCCCGGTCGGCCCCATGAACCTGAGGCGATAAAGTGCACCCGACGCCGCCTCCGGCTCGGGCCTTTCGACAACAATAACTCGGTCCCCTGTGGGCGAGACCGCCAGCATGTCGGAGTGGGCGAACTTGTTTCGCAGGTTCAGTTCCCCCCGGTCTTGCACCGGGAGAGGGACAGCGACGTAGCGGTCCGACGCGAACAGGACGCCCAGGTTGTCCAACGCCCCATCGTCCGGAGACAACCGTAGCAGCCTGTATCGTCCTGGCGCGGACACGGGCTCTTCCAAAACCAGGACCGCACCGTCGGCGAGCACGGCGTACGCCGCTGTGCTGATCGCTTCGCCGGTGAGACTCGCGTTACGCAGTGGCCGATCGACATTCACGAGGGCCCCATTTGGGTCGAAGGTCGAGACCCTCCAAGATCCGTCGATCACCCAAAGCCTTCGACCGAGTAAGCCGATCCGCCAGGGCCTGAGAAATTCCCCGGGCCCGCGCCCCTCGCGGCCCAGGCTGCGGGCATGGCGCCCCCAATCGTCAAATATCAGGATCTCATGACTCTGGCTGTCGATCACGTAGATGGAACCGTCGCGGACCGCGAGGATCTGCTCGATGCGCGTGAGGGGAGCGGAGGGTGACGAGGGATACCTGAGCTCCTCCGCGAGGGACCGGTAGGGTGGTTGGGCTGAGGCTCTAGAAAGTGCCCCGGTCAGGAGAAGGAGACACGCGACGCAAATCGGCTGGGCTGATGACATGCCCACGGCTACCTCACTTGGATATTACTGGTGGCGTTGGGAGAGCGCCAGACGGCGGTTTCGGTCACATGTACCGTTAGATGGTGACCGTGTGAGTTCTCTCCCTCATCAGCTCTGCAGTTCTCGCTGTGTAGGACCGGGCCACAACGTAGCCACGACAATTGCGCTGATACTCGGTACCCGACTTGCCGATAGCCAGTTTCGCAGAAGCATCAACGATCGTGCCGTCTAGGCCAACCGGTGGAGATTCCGGCTCCTCGCAGTTCAAGAGCCCTCCCCACGCGGCACAGAATGGCTCGCCGCCGTACCAGCCCTGATAGCAGCGATCCTTGAGTGGCCCCTCGTAGTCGCATAAGCCCGTGAAGTTGTTACAGTGTCGGCAAAAGTAGGTCTCATTACCTTGCGCCGGAATACCCAGCGATCCCACCAACAGCGCGACGGCGAGTAGCGCGGCGATTTTCCGTACGCTGTTCATAACCTCCTAACGTCTTCGCGTACATCTGCGTTCTCCCAACGCCACCTATAGACTACCAACTCGAGCCGGTCTGTCCGCCGGAGACCGATCAGTACCTGTTTCTCACGAAAACTCCCTATGATTCCAAACGGCACGTTTACATCGCGCACGGACTGCACGCGACCTTGATCGTCGTACAGCACGAGCCTACGCGTGTCGCTCGCCAGATCTGCTAGCGTTTGGAGGTATCCGCGATCCAGCCTCAATACGGGGAGGGCCACCCAACCCGCCCAGCGAGTTGAATCATCTGGGAGTCCCCGATCTGAATGAAAGGACAGTGGGCTAGAGGCCAAGCGGGTCTCGCCATTCGCCTCGACGGATAGCCACCTGAAGGGCCACTGGGTTGAAGAGACAAGAACCCCTGCGGGTGAAGCCGTGAGGTGAACGCCTAGTCCGTGAGTGCCCTGCAGCGCTCCACTGGCGACCCAAGCCCGCTGACCGAAGGGACTGTATTCGGCGATCTTTGTGCCGTCCGCGGAATCGGCGGAGGCAATGACCCAACCCGTATCGAGCCGGACGGCGCTAACGATGCTATCGGGTTCGTCTATCGTGTACAGCAGTTCGCAGGTGCCCTGAGCACCGGATCGGTAGACAGCGCCAGTCGCACCGTCGACCACCTCGATCCCGCCGCTAGCCCCTACAAATGCAACTCCACAGGGCTTTGTAAGACGTCCGCCACATATCGTTCTTGTGTTGCCGGTCCCGGCGGAGACTCGGGTGATAGAAGTCTCGCCCCAGTAGAGGAAATCGCGGTAGTCCGCGAGCGTCGCGCCACGCAGGTTGTACTCCGTTGGCAGAGTAACGGAGCTGCTCTCCTCGAGAACGAGGTGCGGCCACGAACCGTCTTGGGCTGACCGACACGCAGCACAGAAAGCAATTGCTGTGACCAACGCGAGCATCGTGTTGCCTACGCGCTGGATACGCGAAGTAAGTGGATACCGATAATCGTTACTTGGCCGCGATGATTCAGACTGGTGGATGAGGGAGGGACGCCCCAACGGCAGATAGTCCAGCGATTCCGCTCGGCGGGTACGCATGTGATGCTTCGGTAGTAGCTACAGTTGACAGTGCAAAGATAGGGGTATTGGGGGGGGGGGGTGTCAAGGATATCCTGTCAGCGCTGGCTATCTTCACCTGCGCAGCAAACACCTTTGCCCCGCCCGGTGGTCGATGTTCCCGAAGGTGCATTGGGCCGTCGCTCGGTGAGTCTCGACGGCCCAAATCCGGATGTTTGACGTTCGATGTCCGACGGCGAGCGCTGAGTATGGACCGTCGAGCGTCGCGCGCTGAGTAGTGAGCCGGCCATCGGCCGACGAATGTCGGCTGTGGAATAGGGCGGGCCGACTAGAAGCTGACGCGCAGCCCCAGCTGGGCCTGCCACTGCGAGCCCGGTACCGCGGGGCTGTAAGGCAGCGCGGCCACCGCGTTCCCGGTCGCCGGATTGATGCGGACCGGGCCCGCGTACCTGACCTGCAGCGGATCTTCGGGATAGACGATCGGCGGTAACTCGCTGGTCGGTATCCGTCCATCGAGGCGGAGCAGGGGAATCGTGGCGTCCGGCACCGTCTCTACGCGCCCCCAATCGTCGTTCAGCAGGTTCAGCACGTTGAGCAGGTCGAAGATGATCTGCACGTTGCCGCGTCCGGCTCGGACGTTCTGAGCGACGCGCAGGTCGAGCCGGTCGCTCCACGGCGTGCGGCAGGCGTTGCGCGGCTGTACGAACCCGCGCAGGTCGACCAGGCACTCCTCCTGGGCGATCAGCTGTTCCAGCAGGTTCTGGGTGGCGATCGATGCCGGGATGTCGCCGGGCCCGAAGGGGACGTAGACGGGGTCGTTCGTGTAGTCGAGCAGCTGGCCGCCGCCGGGGTAGCCGTCGCCGTTGACGTCGTCGGCGTAGACGTAAGTGTAGGCGCGGCCCGATTGGCCCACGTAGATGAGGGTAATCTCGGTGCCGCCGAAGCGCTCGAACAGGCGCGCCCAGGCGGAGACCACGATCTTGTGCGGCCGATCGAACGTGCCCGGCCGCAGCGCGGGGTCGTTGGGGTTGGTGAAGGTCGGGTTGAGTCCGAAGTTCGTCGTGGCGTCGCTCGAGCTGAGGCTCTGGGTGTCGCCCGACCGGTTGTACGAGTAGGCGGCCGAGATGGCGGCGCGGCCCGCGAACTCGCGCCGTAGCTGGAAGCTCAGGGTCCAGGCGTAGTTGTCGGCGCGGTTCGTCACCAGCAGGACCGGCCCGAAGTCGTCCGAGACGCGGTTCGGCGCGAAGCCTTCCAGCGTCGGCGTCCCGAAATGGTGTCGCATGTGGTAGCCGAACCCGTCGCTGTAGCCGTCCTCGTGCTGCGGGTCGGCGACCCGGGCGCCGATGTTCAGGTCCTCGAGCGCGATCTGGTTCATCGACTTCGTGTAGAGCCACTCGACCGAGCCGACCAGCCCCAGCGGCAGATCCTGGTCGAGCCCCAGCGAGATCTTCAGGTCCTGGGGGAACCGGAAGTCGGGATCGAAGACGTTGATCGTCGGCGTGCCCGCCGTCTCGGGGCCCGTGCCGTCGAGGCACTGGAGCGGCGGACCCTGGCTCGGGTCGAGTCCCGGCGCGTCCTCTCCCAGACAGGTCAGCGAGACGCTCTCGAGCCCCGTGTTGGCGTAAGCGTTCGACAGCCAGACGAAGGGCGGCCGGCCGGTGAATGTGCCGACGCCGCCCCGCAGCTGCGTGCGCCGCTCACCGCCGAGCCGCCAGTTGAGCCCGACCCGCCACGAGAACTGCGGGTCCGCCGATGGCATCCGGTCGGTGCGCAGGCCGAAGACGTTCTCGACCGCGGGGTTCGCGTGCGGCTGATCGAGGATCAGCGGGAAGTCGACCCGCACCCCGTAGCGCAGGCTCAGCCGCTCATCGAGCGCCGTCTCCTCGCGCTGCGCGTAGGCCGCCAGCTGCAGGACCGAGAAGCGGACCGCCGGGTCGCCCGAGACCGGCACGACGATGTCGTAGCGCGCCGGCTGGTTGGCCTCGAGATCGGCCAGGCTGTCGAACTGGTAGGCGCCCAGCGAGCCCGGCAGGAACAGCCGCTTGATCCGGAAGTACTCGCCGGAGAGGCCGAACAGGAGCTGGCCGCGGCCGACGGCGGCGGTCAGGTTGTCGGCGACCTGAACGACGTGCTGGTCGAGCTCGTTGGCGTGGGCGTCGAGCTCGGCGCCGGTCCTGACGCGGCGCGTCAGCTCCTGACCCGCCAGCTCGCTGGTGATGTCGACCTCGACCCGCGGGTAGCGGGCCAGCGGGTCGACCCGGTCGCTGATCATCTGGTAGTTGACCAGCAGCTCGTTGGACAGCTTCTGGTTCAGCCGTGACAGCAGCTGGAAGACCGTGGAGTTGGAGGTGTGGTCGACGTTCGTCGCGTAGGACGAGAACTCGTAGGCGTCGAACGGCGCGCGGTTGGGCCCCGGCTCGTTCTGCGCGCTGACGAAGTTGTGGCGCAGCACGAAGCGGTTGGCCGGGTTCAGCTGTACGTCCAGCCGCGCGAAGACGTTGGCCAGGTCGTTCGGCAGCGTCACCACGCGGTAGTCGCCGGCGTCGACCCCGTAGACGTCGCGGTGGATCCCGACGACGCGCTGCGCCGAGTCGGGCGACAGGCTGACGCGCGCCGGGGCGTCGGTCCCCAGGTTGAACCCGACGGTCGGCGAGCGCCGGCGCTCCAGCTCGGCCGCCGCGAACAGGTGTACCCGGTCGGTGAGCAGCGGGCCACCGAACGTCAGGCCGAACTGATAGTTCTCCAGCGTCTCCGGCCTCTGGGACACGCCGTCGACGGTCAGGTCGCCGAGCAGGTTCTCGTCGCGATAGAAGCCGAAGCCCGAGCCGGTCCAGCGGTTCGTGCCGCTCCGTGTCACCGCGTTCAGCACGCCGCCGGTGAAGCCCGACTGGCGCACGTCGAACGGCGCGACCAGGACCTCGTATTGCTCGATCGCGTCGAGCGGGATCGGCTTGGCGTTCGCCTGGCCGCCGGGCAGACTGCTCTGTAGGCCGAAGACGTCCTGGCTCAACGCGCCGTCGATCTGGATGACGTTGAAGCGGTCGTTCTGGCCGGCGACGGAGATCCGCTCGTCCTCGAGCTTGACGTGCGGCGACAGGACCGCGAACTGCGTGAAGTCGCGCGACAGCGACGGCAGCTTCGTCACGGTCTCCTTGTCGATAACGGTCTCCGCACCCATGTGCGACGGGTCGAACACCGGGTCGGGTCGTACCTGGACCTGCAGCTCCTCCAGCTCGATCGGCTCGGTCGTCAGCTCGAAGTCGAGCCGCAGCGTCTGCCCGATCGCCAGGTAGACGACCTCGCGACTCGCCGGCGCGAAACCCAGCGCCACGACGCTCACGTTGTAGGGACCGCCCGGCCTCAGGTTCGGCAGATGGAAGCGGCCGTCGTCCGTGGTCATCGCGTTGACCGTGAGACCGGTGGACAGGTCGCGCAGCTCGACCGCAGCGCTGCTCACCGGCGCGCCGTCGCTGTCAGTTACGCGGCCGCTGATCGTCGCCGTGGTCTGGGCGAACGCGTACGCGGCCGAGCTCAGAACGGCGAGCAGCAGGAGAACCGAGATTGTGGTTGATCGGACGTAGCAGTTCACGCTGGGCGCCTACCTGGATCGTTGCGCCGGGGGAGCAGCTTCAACCCAGGGGAAAAATGCGACTCTGCTTCGCGCCGCGCAACGTGTCTGCCTGGGTAGCTCAGCGCCCTCGGCGAGTCCAGATCACGATGACGCCGCAGCGGCCGCTGCTGCCGCCGAACTCGGCCGGCAGACTGGCGGCGCCTTTGTACACTTCAATCGCCTCGACTTCCGACGGCACCACGAACTCGTCGATGCAAACGGACTCGAGCGAAGCTTGAGCGCCGCGACGGCCGCGATTGAGCTTGATTCCATCCACGTACACGTCTGGATAGCACCTCTGCAGCCCTCTCGACGGATCGCGCTGCCACTTGCCTCTGAACCAGGGAGCGAGACAACCGTAATTACCAAAAGCCTCCTTGGCGGTGATCATGGTGACCCATGGATCTTCCTGTATCATGTGGGTGATCCGCACGGGCTGGCGCTCCTCGATGTCCTCGCGCGTGATGAAACGGCCGCCCACGTCCATCGACATGCGTTCGTAGAAGCCGAGCAGCATGGGCGACACCGACCGGCGCTCTGCCATGACCACCAGCGGCTCCAACTCGATCGGCTCCATCCCCATGCGCAGCTCGAGGCTGACGAGCACTCCGGGATCGACCTCCAGCGAGTCGGAGCGCGTACCGTAGGCCAGGTGCTCCAGCACGATCTCGTAGGTGCCGGAGGGTACCCGGGCGAAGAGGAAGTTGCCCTGGTCGTCGGTCGCACCGACGAACTCCGCCCTCTCACCCGCCAGGCGGACGGCGACGGCGTCGATGGGAGCGCCGCTCTCGGCGTCCAGGACGCGGCCGGTAACCGTCGCTTGACCCTCGCGTTGCTGGGCCGCAGCCGGCTGGATGAGGCCCGTCACGCAGAGCGTTGCCGCCAGGGCCGCCGCACAGATTCTCCCGATCATCTGGGGCCTCCCGACTCTAAGTGTCCCGTCGCGTCCAGATGACGATCCCGCAGGGGGCGCTGGTGAGCACGAGACCGTACATCGCAACAGTTTGTAAGCCTGGCACTGGAACAATGAACATGAACCGGGTTGCTCTCAGATCGTAAGCCTGTTCGTGGCAAGACGTATCCTAAGCACCATTGCCTTTGAATAGGATCGCTGTACGATGGCTCCGTGGCAATCGAGGGTCGACTCAAACCGATCCGGCACATCCTCCCTCTGGGCCACGTGCTCACGGTGGTCTAACGCTGGGTTAGTGCTCATCGCTTCATCGTACCCTATGTCTCGGCCATTCACAGTGTCGAGCGTCGCCAAGGTTCCGGCGGGGCTGACCCTCTCGGGTCCAGTGCACACGGGACCCGACAGTTCACAGCCCTCAGCAGTAGCATGGCATTGCTTGCGGCCACTCCCAGTGGTACCCATGCACTCCCACTGTCCTTGGTCGAGAGCACAGATGAAGCAGGGGGAAGGTTGTCCGCTTGCTATGCCCGGAGACACCATAAGCCCTACCAGGCAGGCTATCTGGGTGGTGATACTCTTCTTGTTCATTGCTCCATCCTTGTCGCCTGTTCATTGCTCCAGTGCCAGGAGTGTCTAACAACTGCTACGCTGCCAAGCCCGGCGGCGGTAACGGGTCGCGTAGAAGCCTGGTCCAGTTTTCCGTCTGCTAGCCACGCCCGCCAAGAGAACCGGATGAACAAAGATTCCTACCCCTGAAGGGGCAATTCGGGTGGAAGTCATAATCCTCCCCCCGCGCATCTGGACAGCCCTCCAACGCCAGCTGTAGGCTACTACCTGGGCGCCCCTTCGCTATCGGTCACGCGCCCGCTCACCGTCGCCGTGGTCTGGGCGCGGGCAGGCGCCTCTGCTGCGTGGCGCGCGACGTCAGGGCGGCCTCGTCGACCCCTCGGTAGTGGCCACGGCGGGCCGGGCCGAGAACAGGGACTGGCTGCGTAACTCAGGTCCCTCGGCGTGTCCAGATCACGATGACACCGCAGCGGCCGCTGCTGCCGCCGAACTCGGCCGGCAGACTGGCGGCGCCTTTGTACACTTCAATCGCCTCGACTTCCGACGGCACCACGAAGTCGTCGAGGCAGACGGGCCCCACGGAGCCTCCAGGGCCGCGACTGAGCTCGATTCCATCCACGTACACGTTTGGATAGCACCTCCAGAGGGCTCCCGACGAGCTGCGCTGCCACTTGCCTCTGAACCAGGGAGCGGCATTGCAGCTCCTACCACCAAACGGCCCACTCGCGGTGACCACGGTAACAGATGGAAGATCCTGTATCATGTGGGTGATCCGCACGGGCTGCCGGTCCTCGATGTCCTCGCGCGTGATGAAACGGCCGCCCACGTCCATCGACATGCGCTCGTAGAAGCCGAGCAGCATAGGCGAAACCGACCGCTGCTCTGCCACGACCACCAGCGGCTCCAACTCGATCGGCTCCATCCTCAAGCGCAGCTCGAGGTTGACGAGCACACCGGGATCGACCTCCAGCGAGTCGGAGCGCGTACCGTAGGCCAGATGCTCCAGCACGATCTCGTACGCGCCGGAGGGTACCCGGGCGAAGAGGAAGGCGCCCTGGTCGTCGGTCGCACCGACGAATTCCCCCCTCTCACCCGCCAGGCGGACGGCGACGGCGTCGATGGGAGCGCCGCTCTCGGCGTCCAAAACGCGGCCGGTAACCGTCGCTTGACCCTCGCGTTCCTGGGCCGAGGCCGGCTGGATGAGGCCCGTCACACAGAGCATCGCCGCCAGGGCCGCCGCACAGATTCTCCTGAGCATCATCGACCTCCTTACTCTAGGTCCCCCGGGTCGCGTCCAGATGACGACCACGCCGCGGCCGGCGCCGAGTTCGGCAGGAAGCGAGCAGGGATTAGGGGCGCTGGTGAGCGCGAGACCGTACATCGCCACAGCTTGTAAGCCTGGTACTGGAACAGTGAACATGAACCGGGGTGCTCTCAGATCGTAAGCCTGTTCGTGGCAAGACGTATCCTAAGCACCATTGCCTTTGAATAGGATCGCTGTACGATGGCTCCGTGGGAATCCAGGGTTTTCTCGAACCGATCCGGCACATCCTCCCTCTGGGCCACGTGCTCACGGTGGTCTGACGCTGGATTAGTGCTCACCGCTGCATCGTAGCCTGGAGCTCGCTCATTCACAGTGTCGAGCGTCGCCAGGGTTCCGGCGGGACCGACCCTGTCGGGTCCAGTGCACACGGGTCCCGACAGTTCACAGAACTGATAACCAGCAAAACATTGCTTGCGGCCAGTCCCGCTGCTGATAGCTTTGCACTCCCAAAAATCAGGCCAGGTCTCTTCACAGATGTAGCAGGGGGAAGGTTGTCCGCTTGCTATGCCCGGAGACACCATGAGCGCTACCAGGCAGGCTATCTGGGTGGTGATGCTCTTCTCGTTCATTGCTCCATCCTTGTCGCCTGTTCATCGTTCCACAGCCAGGAGTTTCTAACAACCTCGTGCGCTGCCGAGCCCGGCGGTGGCGGAAGTCAATATCTTCCTCCGCGCATATCGAAATCCCTCCAACGCCATCTGTAACCTACCAGATCCAAGCTGCCCACCCAGCGGGCCGCGATCAGGAGGTGTCTATCAGGACAAGATGTCAGGAATCCGACTGGTGCTTGAAGCGTCTTCCGACGAAGGACGCGCCCAGTGCGGTCGTAGACGAGGATGATGCGAAGGTCGCTTGAGAGATCCGCCAGAGTCTGAAGCAATTGATCGCCGAGTGGGACAAGCGGGAGCGCAACAATAAGAGGCTCGGGTCCAGCATCGAGAGCCCCGGGCGCGCTCTCCCATCGGGGTTGGATCGTACCAAGCAGTTCTCCATCAGGCGATATCCGGTAGGTCTCAAATGGCGGCTCGGTCATCGCCAGGTAGACTTCTCCCTCGCCGACCGACAGCTGAAAGACGGGTAGGTATCTGTGTTCTTTGGCTTCCAGTTCTACTGAGAAGATCTCGAGCGTCTGCCCGATACTGTGATCGGCTCTATAGACGTGGTAGCGGCCACTCTGGTCGCGCGCGCCGAGGAACCAGCCGCCGGCAAGACGCGCCGCGACCTCGGGCACCTCGCCTAGCTGCAGTCGCCTTTCGTAGACCAATCGACCGGCGAGGGAAAAACCCAGAATCGTGGGCCCGGCGGTGTCGACGATCTCGAGTAGAGAATCCGACCCCACAAACGCTGCGCCGATCGGTCCCGACAGGTCAGGACCAAAATCGATGACTTCGCCGCTGACCGATCTCGGTGTCGCCAGTACAATGTGCGCGCTATTCGCGGCCCAAAGCGCCAGCAATCCCGAAGGCGACACCGCGGCTCCAGCCAACTCGAACGAATCGGGCAGAGAGATTACAAACTCTTGCTCCAATTCGAGTTGGGCTTGCGATTGTGTGGTGGCGCTGTCCTGGCAACCGTAGGATATCGTTGCGAGCACTGCGATGAAGGCCAGACTCCACGGAAAGCGGCGGGGAGCGGCACGCGACGCTGGCGCTGCGGATCGACCAATAGGGCGGGGACTACACACTGCTCACTTCCGACTTCTTGGGGCAAATGTCCTCTCAATCAAGATACCCCCCCCCCCGGCGACGAGACAAGAACCGCAGCAGATGGCGTCCTGTTTCACATGAGCACACGACTCGGCCGGCAAGAACCTTGACGCTCATCGGCTGGGGCGACATACTGGTGGGCGTGGCTCCGATCCCTCCTATCCGACCCTTCCTCAATTCATCCAACCGTCCGGCGGTCGCGGCAGCAGTGTAGGCGTAGATGAACGATGTGCGGCGGGGTTTTCATTGATGCAGCGATTAGCACGAGTGCGGTGCGGGTAATCCAGGCGAAGCAGTGGTGCGATCCGGACCCCAGCCCTCCCTAGAGGGTACGGATCGAAGAGGGTACCGCGGCGGCAGGCGGTACGATAGTTAACGATTTCGGGAGGTGATCCCTTGATTCTGCCCAACCTGCGGGCTTCGTTCGGCTCGGACGAGATCGGGATCCTGCTCCGCATGCTGGAGCAGCGGACGCGCCGCAGCCGCAGGCTCTGGGAGGGCCGGCTGGCCGAGGAGGGGCTCGACGTGCTGCTCGACCATCCCGAGACGTTCGCCGCCGTCATGTCACGCGGTCGCGTGACGGCGACGTCGCCCAAGCTCACCTTCTACGTGATGGTGCGGCACACGCTGCTCGAGTCGGGGCTCGACGATCCGGCGATCGCCGACTACGTGGCGGCGCTGCTCCTCGAGTTCGCCGTCGAGGGTCGCGCCAACCGGATCGCCGTCTACGACGATGCGACGTTCCGCTACCTGGTGGACATCGTGACCGACCTGGACGGCGAGAGCTCGGAGCGCCGGCAGTTTCTGCTGCGCGCGCATCTGGGCAACTACTCGCTCTGGCTGTCGGGGCTGTTCCCCGACTACGTCGTCGCCCGCGTGCATCGGCGCGGCGCCCCGGGACTCCTCTATTACGAGGACCTCGGGGCCACCGGCTATCAGCTGGCCAGCCGCTGCGAGCTGGCCGACCACTACAACCTCGTCGGCATCTACAGCCAGGTGGCCGATGGATTTCGCGCCGTGCGCCGCGCGCTCAATCGGATCTCCGACCACTACCTCTTCCCGATCTCTCCCCCACCGATAGACCGGCTGCTCCGCCAGGCTGTCGACGCCGCGGACTCAGGCTGTTAGAGTCCGGATAGCGGGAACCAGCCGGTAGGCGCTGGGTAGGGGAACGAGAGGGCTTGGTTCTGTTGTTACGGGCGCTGAACGCTCGGGTTGTCATAGAAGATGACGTCGGTGTGACGAAAACATAGAGAAACAGTAAGCAGGACGACCTAAGGGGGCTGAGAGACGATGGCGGCGCAGGGAATCGACATTATCGGCTTGATCCGCGAGAAGCAGGATCCCCGAAGCTATCAGGACCTGCACTGGGAGGGCACGTTCGCGGACTATCTGGGCGTTGTGCACAATAATCCGCTGGTGGCGCGGAACGCGTTCCAGCGGCTGTACGACATGGTCGTGTCGTACGGTACGGAGGAGTATACCGAGTACAAGAAGAAGATCACGCACTACAAGTTCTTCGAGGACCCGTTCGAGGACGGCAAGGACGCGATCTTCGGGCTCGACGTCGCGTTGATGAAGCTGGTACAGACGATCAAGGCGGCGGCGATGGGCTACGGTCCCGAGCGGCGCGTGATTTTGCTGCACGGGCCGGTGGGTAGCGCCAAGTCGACGATCGTGCGCCTGCTGAAGAAGGGGCTCGAGCACTACTCGCGGACCCCGGACGGCGCGCTCTACACGTTCCGCTGGGTCGGTGACGGCGCGGCGGCGCCGGTGCCGGCCGAGGCCGCCGGCTCGCCGGAGGCGGCGGCGCGACTCCAGGAGGAGGGGATGCCGTGCCCGATGCACGAGGAGCCGCTGCATCTGGTGCCGCGACTGTTCCGACAGGTCTACCTGGACCACATCAATCAGAAGGTCGCCGACGACCGCCGTATCATCGCCGTGGAGGGCGACCTGTGTCCCGCCTGCCGCTTCGTCTACAACCAGTACATGGGCATCTACGACGGCGACTGGACGAAGGTCATCGATCACATCCGCGTGAGCCGGCTGCTGATGTCGGAGCAGGACCGCATCTGCATCGGCACGTTCCAGCCGAAGGACGAGAAGAACCAGGACTCGACCGAACTGACGGGCGACATCAACTACCGCAAGATCGCGCTCTACGGCTCCGACTCCGACCCGCGCGCCTTCAACTTCGACGGCGAGTTCAACATCGCCAACCGCGGGCTGATCGAGTTCATCGAGGTCCTCAAGCTGGACGTCGCGTTCCTCTACGACCTGCTGGGCGCGTCGCAGGAGCACAAGATCAAGCCGAAGAAGTTCGCACAGACCGACATCGACGAGGTCATCATCGCGCACACCAACGAGCCCGAGTACCGTCGGCTCCAGAACAACGAGTTTATGGAGGCGCTGCGCGACCGGACGGTCAAGATCGATATCCCCTACGTCACGCAGCTCGACGCCGAGGTCGACGTCTACGCCCGCGACTTCAACAAGGAACGCGTGCGCGGCAAGCACATCGCGCCACATACCATCGAGATGGCCGCGATGTGGAGCGTGCTGACCCGGCTCGAGGAGCCCAAGAAAGTCAACCTCAGCCGGCTGCAGAAGCTCAAGCTCTACAACGGCAAGACGCTGCCCGGGTTCACCGAGGACAACGTCAAGGAGCTGCGCAAGGAGGCCGACCGCGAAGGGATGGTCGGCATCTCGCCGCGCTACATCCAGGACAAGATCTCGAACTGCCTGGTCGCCGACATCGAGGAAGGCTGCGTCAACCCGTTCATGGTGATGAAGGAGCTCGAGTCGGGGCTCAGGCACCACTCGCTGATCACCAGCGACGAACAGCGCGAGTTCTATCGCGAGCTGCTAAGCACGGTGCGCGAGGAGTACGAGGACATCGTGAAGAACGAGGTGCAGCGCGCGATCAGCGCCGACGAGGAGGCGATCTCGCGGCTCTGCCACAATTACATCGATAACGTCAAGGCCTACACGCAGAAGGAGAAGGTCAAGAACAAGTACACCGGCGAGTACGAGGACCCGGACGAGCGGCTGATGAGATCGATCGAGGAGAAGATCGACATCCCGGAGAGCCGCAAGGACGATTTCCGGGCCGAGATCATGAACTACATCGGCGCGCTCGCCGTCGAGGGGAAGAAGTTCGACTATACGACGAACTCGCGGCTGCAGAAGGCGCTGGAGCTCAAGCTGTTCGAGGACCAGAAGGACTCGATCAAGCTGACCAGTCTGGTCTCTTCGGTGGTCGACAAAGAGTCGCAGGAGAAGATCGACGTGGTGAAGAGCCGGCTGATCCGCGATTACGGCTACTGCGACATCTGCGCGACCGACGTGCTGAACTTCGTGGCCAGCATCTTCGCGCGCGGCGACGTGAAAGAGCAGGAAGAGTGAGCGAAGAATCGGTGACCGGGTTCTCGTCGATCAAGCGGATCGAGCGGGACAAGAAGCGGTTCGATGCGATCATCCGCGGCAAGATCAAGCAGGACCTGCGCAAGCATATCACGCGCGGCGAGCTGATCGGAAAGCGGGGGCGCGAGGTCGTATCGATCCCCTTGCCCCAGATCGAGCTGCCGCACCTGAAGTACGGGCGCAAGGGGATGAAGGGCGTCGGCCAGGGCGACGGCGAGGAGGGGACGCCGATCGGGGTCGGCGAAGGCGAAGGTGGCGCGGGCGGCGCCGGCGACCAGCCGGGCCGGCACCTGCGCGAGGTCGAGCTGTCGATCCAGGAGCTGGCCGAGATCCTCGGCGAAGAGCTGGAGCTGCCGCGGATCGAGCCGCGGGGCAGTAGGACGCTGAAGAGCCGACGCAGCCGCTACAAGACGATCCGCAGCACGGGGCCCGAGAGTCTGCGCTCGTTCAAGCGGACCTACCGCGAGGCGTTGAAGCGGCAGATCGCCTCGGGCACGTACGACTACGAGCGGCCGATGGTCATGCCGGTGCGGGACGACTACCGCTACCGCTCGTGGAAGGAGGAGCCGGAGCCGGTGGCGAACGCGGTGATCATCTACATGATGGACGTTTCGGGCTCGATGGGCAGCGAGCAGAAGGAGATCGTGCGGATCGAGTCGTTCTGGATCGACACGTGGATCCGCGCCCATTATCACGGTATCGCGAACCGCTACATCATCCACGACGCGGCGGCCCAGGAGGTCGACCGCGAGACGTTCTACACGACGCGCGAGTCGGGCGGCACGCGGATCTCCAGCGCCTACGACCTGGCCGCCAAGGTCATCGCCGGCGAGTACGACCCGGAGGAGTGGAACATCTACTGTTTCCACTTCTCGGACGGCGACAACTGGGGCGGCGGCGACGACGAGAAATGCTTCGAGCTGCTGAACGAGCGGATCCTGCCGGTGGTGAACCTGTTCGGCTACGGCCAGGTCGAGAGCCGCTACGGGTCGGGCCAGTTCTACGAGTCGCTGAGCGCGGCGGTCGAGGACGAGAAGCTGGCGTTGTCGCACATCCCCGATCGCGAGGCGATCCTCGATTCGATCCGCGACTTTTTGGGCAAGGGCAAGTAGATGCCGCAGACGCTGACCCCCGAACTACGCGAGCTGCAGGACGAGATCGAGGGGTACGCCCGCGACTACGGGCTCGACTTCTTCGATGTGATCTTCGAGGTCCTCGACTGGGAGGAGATCAACGAGGTCGCCGCCTACGGCGGCTATCCGGCGCGCTATCCGTACTGGCGGTTCGGGATGGAGTACTACGCGTTGGCGCGCGGCTACGCCTACGGGTTGCAAAAGATCTACGAGATGGTGATCAACAACGACCCGTGCTATGCCTACCTGCTGGCCGCGAACCCGGCCGTCGACCAGAAGCTGGTCATGGCGCACGTCTACGGCCACGCCGACTTCTTCAAGAACAACTACTCGTTCGAGCACACGAACCGTAAGATGGTCGACGAGATGGCGAACCACGCCACCCGCGTGCGCCGCTACATGGAGTCATTCGGTGAGGAAGAGGTCGAGGGCTTCCTCGACATCTGCCACTCGCTCGACAACCTGATCGACTACAACGCGCCCTACATCAAGCGCCGCCGCCGACCGGAGCCGGCGGACGTCGACTCGACACACCCCTCGCGCCGGCCGCGGCCGCGCCGGCTCGCCGCCAAGGAGTACATGGACGAGTACATCAACCCGGAGGAGGTGCTGGCGGCGGAGGCGCAGCGGCTGCAGGAGGAGCGCAAGAAGGAGGAGCAGTTCCCGCCCAGCCCGGAGAAGGACATCCTCGGCTTCCTGCAGGAGTATGCGCCGCTGACCAACTGGCAGCGCACGGTCCTGGGTATCGTGCGCGAGGAGGCGTACTACTTCGCGCCGCAGGGCCGAACCAAGATCATGAACGAGGGGTGGGCCAGCTACTGGCACTCGACGATCATGACGCAGCGGGCGCTGAAGGACTCGGAGCTGATCGACTACGCCGATCATCACAGCGGGACGGTGGCGACGCAGCCCGGCCGGCTGAACCCGTACAAGCTGGGGCTCGAGCTGCTGCGCGACATCGAGGAGCGCTGGGACAAGGGCCGGCACGGGCCGGAGTGGGAGGCGTGCGACGATTGGGAGACGCGCAAGAACTGGGATACCGGCGCCGGTGCGGGACGCGAGAAGATCTTTCAGGTCCGCTCTATATATAATGACGTGACCTTCATCGACGAGTTCCTGACCCCCGAATTCTGCCACAAGCACAAGCTGTTCGTCTACGACTACAACGAGGCGACGAACGAGTACCGGATCTCCAGCCGCTCGTTCGACCAGATCAAGCAGGGCTTGCTCTTCCAGCTGACCAACTTCGGGCAGCCGTGGGTCTACGTGCGGGACGCCAACCACTTGAACCGCGGCGAGCTGGTGCTCTGGCATCGCTACGAGGGCGTCCCGCTGCGGCTCGACTACGCGCAGGAGGTCCTCGAGAACCTCTATCTGCTCTGGAAGCGGCCGGTGCATATCGAGACCTGCGACGACGACCGGCCGATCGTGCTGAACTACGACGGGGTCGAGCACACGGTCGAGGAGCGGACCGAAGACTGAGCCCGCGGGGCCTTGTAACCTCCAGGACAGCCGATTAGCTTTTGCGCGACCGTAGCGGCGTGCCGCCGCCGGACCGTCCGGAGCGTGAGGGGTCGAGAGGTGGCCGACGACAAGCAGACCACGCTGATCAGCAAGATGAGCGCCCACAACACGGCGCAGCTCAAGGATTTCTTCGAGGGCTCCGCGATCAAGGGCGACTGGCAGCTGATCTTCGCCGCCAGCTACAACGGCTGCATCATCTCGCTGCCGGCCAAGGACGGCGGCCAGATGCGGCTGCGTATCGCCGCCAAGTTCCGGGACGGCCAGCCCTACCTCGAGCTGCGCACCCAGCACATGGGCCAGGCCGAAGAGGACGAGGACGAGTAGCGTTCGCCGCCCCAAAGCCATGCGCCGCCCCCTCGCCCTCCCCATCGCCATCGCCCTCCCCATCGCCATCGCCATCCCCATCGCCATCGCCATCGACTCCTGCGCTCCACGCCCAACCGAGATAATCCTCGCCTCCACCACCTCGACCGAGGACTCCGGGCTGTTCGAGGCGATCCTGCCCGAGTTCCGCCGCGCGCACCCCGACTACCGGGTCCGGGTGATCGCCGTCGGCTCGGGCGAAGCGCTGCGGCTGGCGGCGCGCGGCGACGCCGACGCCGTGCTCGTCCACTCGCCGGACGCCGAGCAGGAGTTCATGGCGGCGGGACACGGCGAGTCGCGGCGCCGCGTGATGTACAACGACTTCGTGGTCGTCGGGCCGGCGGAGGACGCGGCACGCGTCTGCGGGTCGCTCGACGCGCCGGCAGCGCTGGCCTGCATCGCCCGGCACGGGTCGGCGTTCATCTCGCGCGGCGACGATTCGGGTACCCACGTCCGGGAGCGCGACCTGTGGTCGGCGGCCGGGGTCGAGCCGTCGGGCGATTGGTACCGCGAGGCGGGCCAGGGGATGGGCGCGGTGCTGATGATGGCGAGCGAGCGGCGCGCCTATACGCTGACCGATCGCGGGACGTATCTGAGCCTGCGGGACCGGCTGCAGCTCGAGATCGTGGTGGAGGGCGATCCGCGGCTGCTGAACCAGTACTCGGTGATCGTAGTGCGCGACGCGTTGAACCTGGAGGGCGCGCGCATCTTCGCCGACTGGATCACCTCGGCGGCGGGTCAGGAAGCGATCGGCGCGTTCGGCGTGGCGCGGTTCGGCATGCCGCTATTCGTGCCGAACGCGGATGTGGCTGCTGATGTCGGCGTCCGGTGATCGGTACCCGGTACTGAGCGGAAGCCCGCACTAGCATGGACCTCCTGGCAGACGCGATTCGACAGGCCTTCGGGCTGCTGTTCTCCGGCGACCCGTACCTGTGGCGGATCATCGGCCGCTCGCTGCAGGTCTCGAGCAGCGCCGTGCTGCTCGGCCTGCTGGTCGGGATTCCCTTGGGCACCTGGCTGGGGCTGGCCCGCTTCCCGGGCCGCGGGGTCGCCGTCGCCCTGGTCAACACCGGGCTGGCGCTGCCGCCCGTCGTGGTCGGCCTGTTCGTCTACATCCTGCTGTCGCGTCAGGGTCCGCTGGGCGCGCTGGGCTGGCTCTACACGCCCAGCGCCATGGTCGCCGCCCAGTTCGTGCTCGCCGCGCCCTACGTCGCGGCGATCACGCTGGCCGCGGTCCAGTCGGTGCCGCCGGAGCTGCGGCTGCAGGCCCGGGCGCTGGGCGCCGGCCGCTGGCAGGCGCTGCTGCTGCACCTGCGCGAGGCGCGCCTGTCGCTGATGGCGGCGGTCGCCGCCGGGTTCGGCGCGGTGATCTCCGAGGTCGGCGCGGTGATGATGGTGGGCGGCAATGTGCAGGGCGAGACGCGGGTCATCACGACGGCGATCGTGCTGGAGACGCGGCGCGGCCGGTTCGCCACGGCGATGGCGCTGGGGCTGATACTGTTGGCCATCGCGTTCGCCGCGAACGCGTTCATCACCCGGATCCAGCAGGCGGCGCCGCGCCGGCGGCGGCCGCTGACCAGCTGAGGTGAGCGGGATGGCAGGCGCGCGGCACGAGCCGCTGCTCGAGGGCCGGGAGCTCAGACACTCCTACGACGGGCGCCTCGTCGTAGACGTCGAGTCGATCGAGGTACGGGCCGGTGAGGTGCTGGCGCTCCTGGGGCCGAACGGGGCCGGCAAGTCGACGCTGATGCGCCTGCTCGCCGCGCTCGAGACGCCGGACGCGGGTCGCGTCATATATATAGGACGCGAGGTCGCGAAGGACGATCGCCGGCTGCGCCGCGCCGCCGCCGCGGTCCTGCAGCCGCCCTACCTGTGGCGCGGGACCGTCGCCCAGAACGTCGAGTTCGGCCTCAAGGCGCGACGGCTGCCGGCGAACGAGCGGCGCGCCCGGATCGGCGCGGCGCTCGAGACGCTGGAGATCGCCGGACTGCGAGACGCGCCGGCCGACGGGCTCTCCGCCGGCGAGCGGCAGCGGGTGGCGCTGGCCCGGGCGCTGGCGCTACAGCCCGAGATCCTGTTCCTCGACGAGCCGACCGCCGACCTCGATGTGACCGTCAGGCGCCGGCTGCTGGCCGACCTGGAGCGCGTCGTTCGGCACGCGGCGCCGGCGATCGTGCTGATCACCCACGACCCCGGCGAAGCGTTCGCGCTGGCCGACCGCGTCGCGGTCATGGAGCAGGGCCGCATCGTCCAGACGGGGACGCCCGGCGACATCTTCGAGGCGCCGGCCACGGAGTTCGTCGCGTCGTTCACCGGCGCCGAGTTCATGCTGAACGGGATCGTCGAGACGGCGGAAGAAGGCACGATGATGGTCCGCCTCGATTCGGGGCAGGTTGTGGAGGCGGCCGGCGACTGCGAGGCGGGCGCCGCGGTCCGCGTCGGCTACCGGCCCGAGGACGTCGTCATCGCGCCGCCGGCGTCACCGGCGACCAGCGCCCGCAACCGGTTCGACGCACGACTGGCACGGCTGCACCCGCAGGGCGGCCTCGTCCGGCTGCGCCTCGAGTCGGACGGCCTCAGCCTGGAGGCCGTGATCACCCGCCACTCGCTGGAGGAACTGAGCCTCGAGGTCGGCGCCCGCGTGGTGGCGCAGATCAAGGTCACCGCGCTCCACGTCTTCCCGGTCTGACCGCTCGTCCGCCGGCGCGGGGTGACTGCCCTCAACTGACAGTCAATCACCCAGCAGGTCCGTGTCACCACTGGATACCACCGCCCTCCAGACTGAACAGACCCTCTTGGGCATACTGGATAGCGCCGACGACCAGAACCGCGTCCGCCGCCAAGCCGACAAGGGCAAACATCGATCGATTACTGGTCGGCTTGTAGGTCACGGAGGCTACGCTGTCGAGCGGTATGAGCCGCCGCTCCGTTCGCCGAGTACCATACCTGCCCATTGTGACCTCGAGCGCCACGGCGGACATCGTCGGCACCGCACCGCTCGACATCAGTCGATCGAGAGTCTGGCCGCTGGCGCTGCGGTCATGGGCGTACCTCATCTCAACCACGTCCGCTGCCGCCACGCGCCAGGGCGTCTCGCGCCTGAAGTGGATCCAGCGCTGGCCCTCGAAGCCGAGGAACTCGCCCTCCAGGACGCGGCCGGTGACCAGAGCGAGGGTCACGCTGTCACCGGGCTCCGGCAGCGCACTCTCCAACTGGAAACGCGCGCGGGCGTCCGCGTAGACGCGCCAGTATTCCGCCGCCGGCAGCCGCTCTACCCCGACGTACTTGCCCTCCACCACCTCGCCGTCTCTTAGAATCAGCTTGATCTTGCTGCCCTGCTCCGGTGTGTGGCGGCCGGCGTTCTCCGGGGCGAAGGCTTGGGGCGCGAGGGTCCGCTTGCCGGACGCGTCGATCGCCGAGCCGATACCGTAGCCGATCAGCGTGCAGCCGGAGAGCGCGGAGTTCAGCGCCAGTAGGACGATCGCTGTGTAGAGTCGTGAGTCTCGCATGTCGTGCCTCCCTGCATCGGTGGGCCAATCACTGCGCCCGAACCTGCAGCGGGGAGGTCAAGCGCCGGTCAAGCGCCGGACGGTTGCGCCGGGGGCGCCGGGCGCCAGAATTGGGGGGAACCCGAGGCAGAGGAGGCCGGACATTGATCCATCGCGAGGACCGCGGGCCGGTGACCGTGCTGCGTATCGACCACGGCAAGGTCGGTGCGCTCGATACCGACGCTCTGGGCATGTTGATGGTGCGACTGGACGAGGTCGAGAGCATCGATGCGAAGGCCGTCGTGCTCACCGGGACAGGGTCGAGCTTCTCTGCCGGGCTCGACCTCAAGCGGATACTGGACGGCGGTGGGCCGTACGTCCGCACCCTGCTGGCCGCGATCCGGCGCGCGACCGCCCGGCTGTTCACGTTCCCGCTGCCCGTGGTCGCCGCGGTGAACGGCCACGCCATCGCCGGCGGCTGCGTGCTCGCCTGCGCCTGCGACTACCGGGTCGTGGCGGAGGGCGGGGCGAAGATCGGGTTTCCCGCCTTTCGTGTCCGCATTCCCTTCCCGAGTATAGGGATGGAGGTCTTGCGGTACACCGCGCCGCTGGCCGAGCTGGAGGAGGTGGTGTACGGCGGCAAGCTGTACTCGCCGGCCGAGGCGCGTGAGCTGGGGCTGGTGAACGAGGTCGCGCCGCCGGACCGTCTGCTGCAGCGGGCCTGGGACGTGGCGGAACGGCTCGCCCGGTCGCAGCCGCTCACCTTCAGGCTCAACAAGAGCCGCGAGCGGGAGCCGGTGGTCGAGCTGGCGGCCCGCGACCCGGCGCGCGAGGAGGAGATCGACCGGGCGTGGTCCGCGCCCGAGGCGTTCGCCGCGATCCGCGCCCACCTGGAGGCCGTCGCACGGCGCGGCTGATCGCGCGGCGAGCTCGATGGGTCAACTGGGCGCGAAGCTCATCTCGAGACAGTCGGTCGCGGCGCAGACGGCGAAGGCCGTCAGCGCGGCGATGTCGAGGACCGCGCCGATGATCAGGCCGGTTTTCTGAGCGCCGCTCCCGGACGTCCACTCGATGTGCTTGACCTGATCCAGGGGCACCAACCGCCTGCCGCCGGTTCTGCCGATCGCGGGCGGCATCTGCATGGCGACCGCCGAGCGGAAGGGCAGCGTGCCGTCGGAGATCAGCAGCGCAAGCACATCTCCGGTTATCGCGGCGCCGCTCGGGGCCCGCAGCTCGGCGACCTCCTGCGGCCTGAGGCTCTCAGGCTCCGTGCCGCCCAGCGACCGCACCGACACCCGGTAGAGATCGAAGCCGAGGAACTCGGCATCGAGCTCGCCGACCGAGGCCATGCGAAGGGTCACGGTATCGCCGAGCGCGGGTAGCTGGACGTCGTCCGGCTGCCGTTCGCGGGCCGCTGCGTAGCGTGTCGCGTATTGGTATGCCGGGAGCCGCTCGATCCCGAAGTAGGCGCCGTCCACGACGTCGCCGTCTCTCAGCCTCAGACTGATCTTCTGGCCGGGCTCGATCGTTTCGCGCTCGAGGTTCTGCGGTGTCAGGCTGTGCCGATTGCCGGCGTTGATGGCCGACCCGATGCCGTAGCCGATCAGCGAGCAGGCCGACTGGGTGAGCACCAGACCCAGCAGGACGGTCGAGGTCAGTAGCGTACGCCGGGTGAACATGAGAACCTCCATAGATCGTTCCGATAGACGAGTCTCAGGCCGTCGGTCCGGGGACTGAGCCGGGTGAACGCTAGTATCCGAAGCCGCTCCACCCACCGCCACATGCCGCCATTGCGGCGGTGAGGTACACGAGGGCAACGGCGTCGATCACGCCGCCGACGATCGTGCCGACCTTGCGGCCGCTGTCGGAGTCCCACTCGATCAGCGCGATCCGGTCCAGCGGCACACGCCGCTCGACACCGGCCCGGTTGCCCGCAGCGGTCGTACGCAGGGCGAGGGCGCGCTGTGGGACGGCCGCCGGCTGCCGCTCCCCGGTCGACGCGTAGCGTGCCGCGTGCTCGTCCGCCGGCAGCGTCACGATCGCGATGTACCGGCCCTCGACCGAGCCGCCGTCTCTCAACCGGACGGTGATCTTCTGGCCGGGCTCGAGCGTCTCGGGCGCCAGCTCGTGGGGAGCGAGGCTTTGCGCGGTGGTCGCGTCGATCAGCTCGCCGATCCCGGCGCCGACCATCGTGCAGTCCGACTGTGACAGGACGAGGCCCGCCACGACGGTGGTGCTCAGTAGCATGCGCCGACTCGACATTTTCATACCCTCCATTCGGATGCGGTTTTCGTCTCCAGGCGCTGGTAAGCTGGGGCGGGCCGGTCAAGCGAGCGTCAAGCCCGGCGGAGTCGGGCGTGCGGGCGGCGATGCCGATCTGATGACGCCGGCGCCTTAGCGTAGCGGCATACGCAGACTGTCAGGACCCGGCGGGCGGGGGGCCGGGGGGGCGGGGCGGGCGGCGGCGCCTCGGGCGGTGGTGGAACTAAGTCTCGCTGTGTGGGGGGACCGGTGAGAATGTGACGGATCGGCGGGTTGGGCGCGGCGCGGGCCGCGCCGCATGGGCCGCGCGGGCGGGGCCGAGGGTCGAGTTCGAGTTCGGCGCCGCCTTCACGTCGGTACGCGCGATCCCGCTACGGACCGGACGGGGTGACAGGCTTTGCGTCACCGATCTGCTGGCCGCCGAGTCGGGCCGGCTGTGGATCGCCGACGCCGCCGCCCGAGCGCTCAAGATCTACTCGCCGCAGGGCTGGCGCCTGCAGGCGCTCGATCGCGAGGCGACGGGTCTCAGGCGCCCGGTGAGCCTCACATCGCTGTACGGCCGCTGGGTCGTCGCGCTGGACGGGCTGTTACCGGCGATCGCGATACTCGACGAATCGGGCCGCAGCGTGCGCCGGTTCCGGCTGCACGAGGTCGACCGGCCGGTCCAGGTCTGCAGCCTCAGCGACCGCCGACTCGCGGTGCTGGGATCGGGTTGGGGGCGCGGCGCGGGCAAGCTGGTGCACCTGTACAGCACGGGCGGCGAGTACATCGAGTCGTTCTTCAGCGAGCCGCGGGGCAGCCGGCCGCAGGGCCGCGCCTTCGCGGCGACGCTGGGCGAGATGCTGTACCTGGCCCACACTGGCACCGACTCATTCGTGGTCTACGACCTCGAGGCCGACGCGGTGCTCTCGTTCGCGAGTGTGGCCGGGCGGGCCGTCGGGACGTTGCGGGGGCTGTTCGCCACGCGCTGCGGGCCGCTGCTCGCGCTCTACGCGGGCGGAGACGGGGGCTACTTGTACGACATATACGGACTGGACGGGGCGCCGATCGCGCTCGGCGTCCTGAGCGGCGAGCGCGTGGTCGGCGTCGAGGGCCCGTTCTTCTACTCGGTGCACGGCTCGCCCGGCGGCGATCCGACGCTGCGGGTCTGGAAGCTCAAGTTCGACGTACCTGACGGAGATGGCGGAAACCGCGGATTGAGAAGATCAGACTGAGCCGAAGGAAAAACGTTGGGACTTTCTGTTGACGCACCGAACCGTCTGCACGGTTGATTCGCACGTTCTCGGAGCGGGGGCCCGAGGACGTGTTGAACTGCGCGATCGACTCGGCGCAGCCGTTCGCGTCGGTCCACGGGCAGTTCTCCACGACGGGCGCTGACCCGGCCGAGTTGCGCCGCGCTCCGCCGGACCCGCATCTTGGCGGGCACGTACCGTGAGGCCGGAGGCGGATATGTCGGGCTTGAGACGGCTGATCCATGAGGTCCACAGGCGCTCGCTGTGGCAGGTGACGGCGATCTACCTGGCGATCTCCTGGTTCGTGCTCCAGGTGGTCGAGGTGCTGACCGGCGCCTACGGCCTGCCGCCGTGGTTCCCGGGGCTGGCGGCGGCGCTGCTCTTCCTCGGCCTGCCGTTCACGCTCGCCACCGCGTTCGTTCAGGAGGGCGGGCCCGCTAAGGCGGCGCTCGACGCGACGAAGCTGCCCGACCTGGGCGAGCCGGAGCCCGAGCCGGGGGCCGGTGTGGGCGAAGCGGCGCCGGCCGGTGACGCGGCCCCACGGCTGAGGCGGCTCTTCACCTGGCGGAACGTGATCGCGGTCGGGGTCGGCGTGTTCGCCGTTTGGGGCGCCGTCGCCGCGGTCTGGCTGTTCGTCGGGTTCCCCGGTCTGGTGGTGAAGGCGGAGGCGGCGGGCCTGCTGGACGAGCGGGACGAGGTAATGGTTGGGCAGTTCGAGAACGAGACTGACCAATCAGCGCTGGGTCTCGCCGTTCACGAGGCGGTGGTCACCGACCTGGCGAACTCCGGTTACGTCGACGTCGTCGGTCGGGCCGAGCTGAACGAGGTGCTGGCGCGGATGCGGCTGCCCGACACGACGGCGGTCACCGAGCGGGTGGCGATCGACGCGGCGCGGCGTGAGGGCTACCCCGTCGTGGTCTGCGGCTCGGTCGCGCGGCTGGGCTCGGGCTACCAGCTGAGCGCGCGGATCGTGGAGGCGGCGACCGGGGATGTGGTCGTGCGGGTGCGGGAGACGGCGGCCGGCGATGATGATGTGATCGCGACGGTCGAGCGGCTGTCGCGTCTGGTGCGCCGCCACCTGGGCGAATCGCTGGGCGACCTGCGGCGCAGCGAGCCGCTCCCCCGGGTCACGACGGCGTCGCTGGAGGCGCTGGAGCTCTATGCCAGGGGGAGCTACTACGGTGGGATCGGGCGCTCGGAGGAGGCGATCCGGTTGCTCGAGCAGGCGGTCCAGCTCGACACGGCGTTCGCCACGGCGTACCGAGCGCTGAGCATCTACTACGGCAACCTGGGCTACGCGTGGGAGGCGCAGCGTTACGTCGATCGAGCCTACGCGCACGTCGATCGGCTCGAGCGTCGCGAGCGCTACCTGGTGGGCGCGCTCTACCACGCCTGGCGGGTCCGCTTCGACTCGGCCGCCTACTACTACGAGCTGGAGATCGAGCGCGACCCGGAGTCGCACGTCGCGATCACTAACCTGGGCGACATCTACGAGCGGATGGGTCGCTACGAGGACGCGCTGCCGCTCTACCGGCGCTCCGTCGAGCTCGCCCCCGACGAACCTGTCGTATACATAAACCTGGCCAGCATCGCGCGTACCCTGGGCGACCACGCCGCCGCCGACTCGGCGCTCGACTTCATGATCGCCGAGTACCCCGACGCGTCTGGCACACTGAGCGCGCAGGTCTCGAATCCGTTGTACGCCGGTGACTTCGAGGCCGCCGAGGCGGCCGCCAGAGTCATGGCGGCGGACCCGCGCCCCCACGTGGCCGTCTCGGGTCACCTTTTTCTGTCGTCGCTGGCAGCGCTGCATGGAGACGTTGATGCGACGCTGGCCTACGCCGACACGGCGGTCGAGCTGGGTCTGGATTCCGGTCTCAGGCTGGCGAGCTACGGGACAGTCGTCGACCTCGAGTACGCCATGCTGGCCGCTGGCGCGCCGGAGCGCGCGCTACCGCTGGTCGAGCGGATCCGGGGGCCCGCGCTGCAGGAGACGGAGCTGGTGGTGGGCAGCCTCGGCCTCGGCGCCCTCGCCACCGGATACGCGCTGGCCGGCGACCTGGACCGGGCCCGCGATCCGCTGCTGCGCCTGGACCACGTGATCGGCTCTGGCGCCGTGGGTTCCATGGGGATCGGCGAAGCGGTGCGTGGGATCATCGCGCTGCAGGAAGGCCGCGTCGCCGATGCCGTCGAGCACCTGCGGCTTTCGCGCGCCGAAAACGGCGACGTGCTGCGCCGCGCGCTCGGCCTGCTGCTCGGCGACGCCTACGCCGCGGCGGGTCGAACGCAGCTGGCGGCGGCGCTCTACGACTCGTTAACGTCGAGCTACCGGCTCAACTTCACCGACGTTGGCATGTACGGCCCGGTCCGGCCCATCGCCCACGAACGCGCGGCCAGCGCGTACCTCACCCTCGGCGACACGGCGAAGGCGGTCGCGCATCTAAGTGCGTTCACCGAGCTGTGGGAGGATGCGGACCCGGCGCTACAGCCGCGGGTCGAGTCGGCGCTGCGGCTGCTGGCTCAGCTCAGCCGAGACCGCTGAAGAAGGCCTGCCAGCGCTCGGCCAGCTGCGCCTCCTGCTCGCGCAGCTGCCAGCCGGGCGGCTCGGCGTCGCGGCGGTGCTCGAGATGCCACTCGATGGTCGGGGCGAGCCACTCTTCCATCGGCGTCGGCTTGTAGTCGAGCTCGTGCTGCGCCCGGGCGATCGCCTGGATGTGGTTGCCCCAGGTGGTGTAGGGCGAGAGCCCGTCGGGATCGATGCCGGCCTTGGCGATGACCGAGCGCGGGATGTCCACGATCTCGACGTCGGTGTTCAGGATGCGCGCCGAGTCCTCGACGAACCCGCGCAGACTGACGATCTCGCGACCGCCCAGATTGTAGGCGCGGCCGGCCAGCTCGGCGCCCTTGCCGACGATCGCCAGCAGTCCCTGCACCACGTCGCCCGAATAGACCGTGCGGTGCATCTCGATCCCGTTGTCGGGCAGGATGAGCCGCCGGTCCTCTAATATGCGCCGCCAGTACGACCAGGCGCGCAGGCTGTAGTCGCGCGGGCCGAGCACGGCCGGCAGCCTGATGGTGACGAAGGGGAAGCCGAACTCGGCGTGCGCCTCCTGCAGGACCTGTTCGCCGTCGCGGCGCGCGATCCCGTAGTCGTACGGGTAGATGCCGAGTCGCTCGGTGAGCGGGCGGCCGCGTGCGAAGTCCTCCTCGCGGTAGGGGCTGACGATCCCCTCGCAGACGGTGTAGACGGCGAGCGTGCTTGTGTGGATGAACAGGCCTGCGCGGTCGCGGAAGGTGCGGACGGCGGCGCGCGCGTCGTCGCCCGTGTAGCTCATGTTGTCCCAGACGACGTCCCAATCGCGGGCGCCGGCCACGGCGGTCAGGTCGGCCTCGTGCTTGCGGTCGCCCTTGAAGTGGCCGACGGCGTCGGGCAGCTCGAACTCGTGCTTGCCGCGCGTGAACACGCAGACGTCGTGGCCGGCTTCGTAGAGGGCGAGCGCCGTGAAGTGGCCGACGAAGCGGGTCCCGCCGATGATCAGGATGTCCATGGGACGGGTCGGGCTACTAGTTCAGCTCCTCGGAGCTCTTGAACAGGTCGACCACGCCGGCGTCGTCCATGTGATAGAGCTCGTGCTCCGCCTCGGCCGGGTCGCCGCTGGCGTGGACGACGTAGCGCGGCCGGCGCGCCGGCGTCGAGACGCAGTTGAACACGATGCGTGCCGCCCGCGAGCCGCCCGGCTGGCCGCCGCTGACGAAGGCCTCCCACTCGTCGAACCGATCGTCCATAAACGTTCGTCGCATGGCGCCCTCCGCCTCTAGGCTCGCTTCATCATCACGGAACGCCGCAGCAGCGCCCGCAGGTCGTCGTCGCTGATCACCTTCGCCGCCTCGCGCGGGACCTTCGGCGAGCCCGGTGGTAGTGTGTTGTAGCGGTCCGGCTCGACCCGGACCGGGTCGCGGAAGATGACCATCAGGTGCGGCGACTGCTGGATGTCGCCGGAGTGCAGGCAGATCTCGGCCTCCCACTCCCGGCCGCTGGATCCTTCGAAACGGCGCTTCGCCGTTCGGACTTTCTTCGGCAACTCTACCTCCTGCTCGGGCCTCGGCTGGCCGCTCGTGTCGTGGGGCGGCCCATCATTAAGGCGATGGCCCGGCCGAGGCAAGAGGGGGGCCGAGAACCCTGGCCAGCCGGCACCGCTGCCCGGGCCGGTCACAGGGCTTGAGGCACGTCAACCGCCGGCGGTCCGCACGGCGGCGGTGCGCAGCTCGAACGCGAGGACGCTGTCTACCCCGAGCTCGTCCTGCACCACCAGGTAAACGCGGTCGCCGCGAACGAAGATCGGGACGCCCTCCGCGCGGGTCGGGATATCGACGCTGCCGCGCAGGGCGCCCAGCCGATCGAACGCGTCGAGTGCGGACCCGTCCTCGGTGCGCCGCTCGACCCACAGTCGGCCCCGGTCATCGAACAGGATCGCGCGGATCAGCGCCTTCTCGTCGGGCCGCGGCGGCCGGCGCGGGTCGCAGGTGGGTGCCGAGAGCGGGGCGAGCATGGAGTCGAACTGGGCTACCTGGCGGTCCCACTCGTCGTCCGTCGGGATGAGGCGCGGCAGGTCGCGCTCGACGACCCGGACCGTATCGCCGGCGGAATCGAGGAAGGCGATCCGGTAGACCCCGCTCCAGCTCTCCGCGACCTGACCGCCCGGCGCCGGGACCCTGAGCAGGCTCGGCGCCCATTCGGGCACGAAGTAGACGAAGCGTCCGGTGGCCCGGCAGAACACGTAGTAGCTCGGCGCCTCGACTTCAGGTTGAGCGGGGACGCTCTCCAGCTCGCCGGCGGCCCGGTGACGGACGAAGACGACTCCCATCCCGTCGCCGCGCACGGCGGGAATCGAGAGCTCGTGGGCGCCCGTCTGGTAGATGCGGACCTCGGGACCCGATACCCGGTTGTACAGGCGCTGGCCCAGCCAGTCGCCGGTCGGGGAGAGGAAGCCCAGACGGCCGTTACCGGGGTCGAGGACGACCAGCGTGTCGCCGAGCAGTCCCAGCGAGAGGACGGCGCGGAACTCGCCGGGGCCGCCGCCCTCGCGCCCCATCCGCCGGAGCGGCTCGCCGTCCGGTGAGAACGCGCGGACCTCATACGCCAGGCCGTCGGCCACGTAGATCGTGCCGTCCGCGCCCGCGACGACCCCGGTCACCTTGCCGAACTCGTCGGGACGCTCGGGTCCCACGCCGCCGGCCGCGCCGATCCGCGCGAGCTCGACGAGATCCCAGACCGGCCCGGGCCCGTGGTTCGAGACCCTGACCACGCCGTTCACGGTGTCGACCTGCACGACGAGCTCGGCGGAGCCCGCCGTCGTGTCGGCGTCAGCGCCGCAGGCCCAGCAGATGCACGCAGCCGCGATCGGCAGGGCCATCTTTCGGGAGATCGATGTCGTTGCGCTCGCACGGTGCATTGGCGTAGACCTATTGTGCGTGGGGCGACCGGCGTCGGCTATCAGTATGAGACCATGATGCGGCGGCGGCCGCGGCCGCGCAATTTGCCGCCCCGCGCACCGAAGCTGGACGTGTCGAGGGAAACCCCGACATATTGGATGTGTTTCCATTTCCAGTCGACCTTCGACGCCCGGCGCGAGACGATCGCGTCGCCGCCAACCGTGATGGGGAGGGAGCCATGACATGGCACTGGAAGCCGCGTGTGACAGTGCTGGCAGTCGTGCTGCTCGCGCTCGCCGGGTGCGGCGATCGAGCCGGCACCGAGAGCGCAGTCGGCGAGCCGTTCGACCCGCAGTTCCACTTGGAACAGCGGCTGGCGATCGGCGGCGAGGACACGTTCGGGCGGATCAGCGATCTCATCGCCGACGAGCGCGGCCATATCTACGTGCTCGACGTGTACTTCAAGAAGCTCGACCGGTTCGACGCGTCGGGCGCGCAGGTGGCGACGCTGGGCCGGGAGGGGGAGGGCCCGGGTGAGTTCTCCTATCCGCGCGCGCTGGCGTTCTGGGGTGGAGCGGATCTGCTCGTGTTCGATCAGAGGAACCTGCGACTGACGGAGGTGGCGACGGAGGACGACGCGCTCTCGCTGGTGAAGGAGGCCCGGGTCCCGCTCTCTCCGTTCGAGATCTGCACCTTGAGCGGCCGGATCTTCACGCTGGGTCTGTTCGAGGGGCATGTGGTGCACGAGCTGTCGCCCGCGGGAGAGATAATCGCGTCGTTCGGCGAGCCGTACTCCGATGACCCGATCATCCAGGACATCGCCAGCTTCGGTCATCTGCTCTGCGACGAAGCCACGGCTACGATCCTCGTGGTCCCGGCGATGTTCCCGCAGGTGCGCGCCTTCGAGCCGTCGGGCGAGCTGCGCTGGGCCGTCGAACTGGCCGACTACAACCAAACCGTCTACGAGCGATCCGGCGTCACGGTCCGTCCGCGTCCCCACGAGAGCGGCAGGACCCATAGCGCGGCGGGCGTGGTCGCCGCCGGCCCCGATGTCGCACTGGTTCAGCTGAGGCTGCGCTCGGCGGAGCCGGAGGCGCCGGTAGAGATCGAGAGTCGGTTCCTGTCGCTGGCTGACGGCACGGAGATCGCCAGGCGGTCGGACTTGCCGCAGTTGATGTACGTGCGGGAGACCGTCGCCTACGCGACCGTCGAAGATCCGTACCCGCGCGTGCTGGTGTTCGATATGCGGTAGCCCGCTTCGTGCTGGACCGGCAGGCGGATCCGCCACATATTGATGGTGTTACCCAACCCTTACGGCAGGCAGGTTTAGTATGTGCAGTGGAACTCCTCCTGCCCCGCGCCTGACGACCCATTCCCACAAGCAAGAGTCGTGTGGAATCCGGCTGCTCGCAGCGGTCGTGGCGCTGGGCGCCATTCCGCTTCTGGCCTGCGGGGACGGCGAGCGGCCCGTCGCCGGATCCTGGCAGGCCGAATGGGACACGATCGGCGATACGGTCGTCGTGCGCACGAATTCCGGCAGCGTCTGGGGCGGGCCCGTGACACTGGTGGAAGACCTGGCGATCGGCGCCCTCGAGGGCCCCGACGAGCTGATGTTCGGTTTCGTCCAGTGCATGGCTGTCGATGCCGAGGGCGGGATCTACGTCTACGACGGCCAGGTCCCGGCTCTCCGCTACTTCGACGCGTCTGGCGACTACGTCCGGACGCTGGGGCGCGAGGGGTCGGGACCCGGCGAGTATCGCGATACGTGCCTGGGGCTGGCGGTGCGGAGCGACGGGAAGGTGCTGATGAGAGACCCGCGCAACGCCCGCATCAACGTCTACGAGCCGGACGGCACACCGGCCGACCACTGGCCTGTGGCAAGCGGCCTGTTCACGTCCCAGGCGATGATGATCGACATGGCGGATCACGTTTATCTGAAAATTCTCACCGAGAGGCCCGAGCGGAACAGGCCGTGGAAGATCGGCCTGCTGCACCTGGATGCGGACGGACAGCTGCTCGACACGATTCCCGATCCGCCCATCGCCGGCGCGCCGGAATCGGGCGGCGGTGGGAGGTTCGTGCCGGCGAAGCAGTGGGCGTGGAGCCCGCTGGGCTACATGGTGGTCGGCGTGAACCGCGACTATTCGTTCGAGCTGCGGCCGCCGGGACGACCGGTGCTGCGGATCGAGCGAACCGTCGAGCCCGTCGAGCTGCAACCGGAGGAGCGGGCCGAGTGGGAGGCGCGGAACGAATGGACGCGCAGGAACGAGGGCCAGTTCATGACGGCCGAGATCCCGCCGGTGCCCGCGCAGAAGCCGCCGTATCGCGGCCTCTACATAGGAGAGCGCGGCCGGATCTGGGTGTGGCGCTACACGGTCGCCGAAAAGATGGATCCGGCCGAGGTCCGGGAGCCCGATCCCAACCGGCCGCCGCCCATCACCTGGCGCGAGCCGCGGGTGTTCGATGTCTTCGAGCCGGACGGGACGTATTTGGGCGAGGTGCGCATGCCGCCCCGGACCAGCGCAGCGATCTTCCGCGGCGACACGATCTGGGCGATACGGAGGGGCGAGCTGGACGAGCAGTACATCGTGCGTCTCGTCGTCTCTCGCTAGGGCACGTCCAGATCCAGCGCGGGACGCTGAGGCCGTCCGCTTCGAAAGAGGGCACGATGAGACGATCCGTCTTACTTCTCCTGCTACTGGTGGGCTGCGCCGGTGAACAGCAGCATCAGCGCACGCAGGTTCGCGACAGTGCCGGGGTCACGATCGTCGAGAACCACCTGCAAGGGCGGATGGGCCTCGACACGTGCGCCGTATCCGCTGCGCCGATCCTGAACATCGGGGTCGCCGAAGGGGACATGGACTACGAGTTCTACAGACTCTTCGACGCCATCCGCCTGAGCGACGGCCGGATCGCCGTCGTGAACCAGGGGACCGACGAAGTCCGGTTCTACGACGGGCAGGGCCGCTACCTGTCATCTATCGGACGCGAAGGCGACGGTCCCGGTGAGTTCAGAAACGTGAGGCGCGTCTGGGAGCTACCGGGCGACTCTTTGCTCGTCTGGGACCGCAGGCAGCAGCGCTTCTCACTGTTCACGCTGTCGGGAGAGTTCGTCAGGTCGTTTCACGTGTCGCCGTTTCTGATGAATCCACCGGACATCCTCTCCGCGTTGGACGATGGGACGATCCTGGCGGCGTATCGTCAGGTCGTCGAATGGGATGCGGGCTTTGTGCCCCAGCTCATCTATCACCTGCGTTTCGCGTGGACGGGCGAGCTCGTGGACACCATCGGTGTGTACGAGACCGGCCGGGTCGGTCGGCTGGGTAGACCGGAGGAGGCCTTTGCCGGGAGCCCGCTGTTCGAGCCGGCCACGCATAGCGCCGCGTCCCGATCGAGCTTTGTCGTCGGGCGCGGCCTCGAGCGCGAGATCGAGGTCCGCCGTACCGACGGGCGGTTGGCCAGGTTGGTCCGCTGGACCGGCGAGAGCCGTGATGTGACCGGTGCCGACGTGGACGCGCTCAGGGAGGCGGCGCTGTCGAGACTCACCGGTGACCCTCGAATGGACCGGCTACGGCGTCTCAGCGTCGAGGAAGTGCCGGTCAACGACCGGTTCCCGGCGCTCGGGGACCTGCGGCTCGATACCGAGGGGAACATCTGGGTCGAGGAGTACCCGCGCCCGGGTGTGGAGGGAGCGGACCGCTGGATCGTGTTCGACTCCGCTGGGAATTTCCGCTGCACGGCCGATACGCCGAACGGGTTGCTGATCTACGAGATCGGCGACGACTACATCTTGGGTGAAGAACAAGACGCGGCGAACGTCGAGTACGTACGCATGTACGCGCTGGCGCGCCCACCCAGGCGGTCCGGGTAGGCGTTACCAGGTTTCGGTCTGGATCCTCGAAAGCGTTTCGGCCTCTAACCGGGAGTGCATCGCGCTATGCCCCGAGAGCATGAACTGAGATGCCTGTTTGTGGTGCTACTACTCGCTGCCTGCGGCGCGTGTGAGACGAGAGCGCCGGAGGAAAATGTGCTGCGGGAGGAGCGCGGCGATACTCTGATATTCCACTGGCTCGCCGATCCGCCGGTGGTCCAGGTCGACACCGTGCTGACGATGTGGCGCAGTCCCGACCTCGAGGACCCGAGGTCGATGGTTCGGCTGCGCGATCGCCTCGTGATAGCGGATCGCACGAGAGTGCACCTGCTGCGGGTAAACGGCGAGCTCATCGGGACGATCGGCCGATCCGGCGAGGGGCCGGGTGAGTTCCGGTCGGTGAGCGCTGTGGGCTCGATCGGCGACACGATCCTGGCCTTCGACGTTCGGCTCCAACGTCTCTCGTACCATGCGCCCGATGGGACGTTTTTGTTTACCAGCCGCCTGCAGCCCATCCCGAGGTTCGGGAACTGGAGACGAGGTGGCGCACCGCTCAGGTTCTTCGACGGAGGTCTCCTGTACGTCGCCGAGGAGAACGTGCATCTGGGCGAGCCGCCGACCCAGGCGGCGCTGGCCTGGCGCGCTATAGGGAGCGACAGCGCGCGGGTCATCCGGACTTGGGATGATGTCGTGTGGCGCGAGTTGGGGGGCAGGCTGATCGCCCATGTGGAGGCCTTCCCACCTCGTGCCCTGGCGGCGGTCGGCCGCGACGGTCGATACGCCCACGGGACCGGCCTGGAATACTGCCTGGACGTGGAGACCGTCGGGAGCGAGAAGGTCACACGCCTCTGCCGGGACTGGGAGCGCGTCCCGGTCACCGGTCAGGTTCGCGATCCGGATATCGCAGGGCTCGCGGAGCGATATGACCTCGGCCGGCAGACCCAAGAGATCTTCGAGGCCCTGATCAGAGAGCAAGAGATATCCGACTTCCGTCCCAGCTACGACGAGCTGATGTTCGACGATTCGGGCCGGCTCTGGGTACGCACCATCACGCCGGAGGGACGAGACGTCCATCCGCACCTGGCCTTTCTGGTTCCGGAGCTGGCGCCCACCCACCGGTATTGGGATGTGTTCGATGCTGAGGGCCTACTTCTCTGGACCGTGCGCCTCCCGAGCCGGTTCGACCCGCGCGTGGTGGACGACGACATGGTCTACGGATTCTACGAGCTTCCGAGTGGCGAGATCGTGATCGGGAAGGCAGAACTGCGGCAGGGTGGTTAGACAAACGGCGGCGCAGGACACCGTCGTCGTGCGCGCCGACGACCCTCCGGGAGCCGTACATCGTGCGACTGAGCATCCAACCCGGGACGTGAGCGCCTCTGGACGCGAGGCGAGTGCCGACGCATTTTCACTCTCTATGACAACGAAAATCACCTCAATAGCTCTGATTGTACTCGCCGGCCTCATCGGTCCGGCCGGCCGGCCCGCCCTCGCGCAGGAAGAGGGCCGGGCGGCGGTCGTGCTGGGCCACGTGGTCGACGCCGAGAGCGGCAAGCCGATCGAGACGGTGGAGATCCGGCTGGTCGGGCGCGGCGACGACCTGGTCCGGGTGACCGGCGGCGAAGGCGAGTTCCTGATCCCGCGGGTGCCGCCGGGCACCTACGAAGTAGTGCTGAGCCACCTGGCCTACGGTGAGCATAGAGACACGATCGAGGTCGGCGCGGGCGAGCTGGTCAGGTACGAGGCGCGGCTGGCGATGCGGCCGATCGAGCTGGAGCCGCTGGAGGTGAGTGTGGCGCGCCGCCAGGTGCCGGCCAACCTGCTCGGCTTCTACGAGCGCATGTCGATGGGGCGCGGCCACTTCATCACGCGCGAGGACATCGAGGCGCGGCAGCCGGGCCGGACCACGCATATCATCGGCGACCTGCCGACGGTGCGGGTGCGCATGGAGGGCGCCAGCTCGCGCTACTACGTCGAGTTCACCCGCTATCGCGGCTGCCCGCCCGCCGTCTACCTCGACCGGATGCTGCTCAATCCCACGGGCGCCGACCGTGCGGTGATCGACGACTACGTCATGCCCGGCGAGGTCGAGGCGGTCGAGGCGTACGACAGTCCGGGCGAGCTGCCCGCCGAGTTCGGCGGCAGCCGCGCCGCCTGCGGTGTGATCGTGATCTGGACGCGCGGCGGTAGCTAGCGCGAGTCGACCTGGACGCATGGCCGGGCTCCCCCTATACTGACGACATACCCTGACCCCCCACTGCAGGCAGGTCGAGTATGTGCAGTGGAACCGCCTCGCTGCCGGGCTCATCGCCCGATCTCCATAAGCTCTGTAAGCGTGCGCGCTCGCTGAGCGCGGCGACTGTTGCCGCGGTCCTCGCCGTGTGCGGTCCGACCGTGGCGGCAGCGCGGGCTCAGGAAGGCGGCGGACAAGCGGCCGTCGTCGTCGGTCGCGTCCTGGACGCCGAGAGCGGCGACCCGATCGAGACGGTGGAGGTCCGGCTGGTCGGGGAGGGGGAGAGCCTGGTTCGGCTGAGCGATGGCGAGGGCGCGTTCCTGTTCCCGCGGGTGCAGCCGGGGACTTACGAGGTCGTGCTGATGCACCTGGCGTATGGGACGCAGGCAGACACGATCGAGGTGCGGCGGGGGGAGCTGCTGAGCTACGAGGCGCGGCTGGTGATGGAGCCCATCGAGCTGGCGCCGCTGGCCGTCACGGTGGAGCGCAGACCGATCTCGCCCATGCACCTGGGCTTCTACGAGCGTATGGCCCTGCATGTCGGGGGTACGTTCATCACGCGTGAGGAGATCGAGCGGCGTCAGCCGGTGAGGATCTCGCACGCGATCGCCGAGTTCCCCGGTGTGCGGCTGGGCCCGCGGGGAGTGCGGTTCACCCGGTATGGTGACTGCGCGCCGGCCGTGTATGTCGACCGGATGTACATGGGCCAGGAGGGAGGCGACGTGGAGATCGACCGGGTCGTCATCCCGACGGAGGTCGAGGCGGTCGAGTTCTACAAAGGGCTCGCTTCGCTGCCCGCCGCGTTCGCCGGCCCCGCCAGCCGCTGCGGCGTCATCGTCATCTGGACGCGCCGAGGCCCGGCACCGTCCGAAGCTGCCGAGCGGCGCGCGTACCTCGGCGTCGTCACCGGCCTCGGCACGGCTCGCTTCTTTCGTGGCCTCTACACGAACGGCCAGTTCACGATCGACGAGGCTGTGACTGCCGGTGCCTTCCCGCTCGGGCAGCCGCTGCCGTGCCTGAGCTCGCGAGGGGAGGCGGAGAACGTCACGGTCGACAGCCTGGCGCCGTACAATCCGACGGCCTGGGATGAGCCGGACCTGATGGTTACCGTGCAGCCCGGAGATTCGCCCGAGCATACCGCGGGGATCCTGTTCTGGACCGGCGAGCCGCGGATCGAGCGGGCCGAGGGCCGGGAGGTCGCGCTCGACTCCGCCGCTCGAGAGCTCATCGAGTCTGAGACCCGCTGGCTGTGGCGTGAGGCCGTGGATCAGCTTCCCGCGGGCGAGCGCGATCTCGAGATGAGCATCGAGCGGGAAGACGTGCGTGCGTTCGGGTCCGATCTCATCACCGTACACCGGTACCCGGTCATCGGAAGCAGCGACCGCCGGGGATGGTTCTTCCTCGTCTACTCGCCGTTGGCGGGGCAGGTCCTCTACGGGACGTTCGGCCATCCCGAGTGGCATCCCGATGCGACGCTCACCGGCATCCGGCCGCACCTGTTCTTCCGGATCGAAGATGACCCGCGCCTGTACGCTCTGGCGGCCAGGGTGGCTGCGTGGAAGCGATCGGACTGGATCATATTGGACGTGCGGACCGGTGCGCCCGTCCTCGAGGCGTACTAGGGTCCGCAAGATGGCACCGACGGTCAAAGGTCAACGGGGGGAGGATCCGATGCGACGGTTATCGCTGATAGCGGGACTCGGCCTTGCCGCGTGCGTCGGGGATCCGGCGCGCGAACCGACGTTTGGCGACACCGAGCTTGTCGCCGTTGAAGAGTTGCGTATCGGGAGCCCCGACGATCCCGAGCTCGCCTTCACCTGGTTCCGCGACCTCGAGGTGGGCCCGGACGGCACGACCTACACCGTGCACCCACAGGAGAACGCGATCCGCGTGCACGATGCCGACGGTGCTTATGTGCGGACCATCGGTCGCCCGGGTGAGGGCCCCGGTGAGTTCAAGAGCGTGGGACCTCTGGGGATGTTGGGGGACACCCTCTGGGTTCTCGACCGCGGCACGTATCGGTTCTCGTTCTTCGACCTCGCCGGAAATCTCCTCGGTAGCCGGCGCATCCCGGTCGTCCTCGGGGAGACGCCCGACGAGCGGCCGCCCCGCCCCATTGGGCTGTTGAGTGATGGCTCGATCTATGGATCGCCTCCAGCTTGGTCACATCTCGTTGCCAGTGGCGAGATCACGACCGACATGATTCTTCGCTTGGACTCGGCCGGTGCCGTTCAGGATACGATAGCCAGCTACTCGGTAGAAAACAGCTCTTGGGAAATATCGGATCCTGACAATCCTCGGAGCCCCCGGTCGTATACCCGACAACCCTTCAGCGATACCGAGCTCGTGCGCGTCTCCCGCCATGCGCCGCTGGTCGTTCGTGTGGAGCGCGCGGTGCCGGCGGATCCCGGCAGCGCGACTTACAGGGTCACCGCCCGGATCTTTGAGGGGGATACCGTCTTCTCGAGGGCAATTGGCTACACACCTATTTCCTTGAGTGACGCGCTTGTGGATAGCGTCGTGAGAGCTCGCAGCGCGCGGTTTCCTGGTGCGACAGCGGAACGCGCCGCCCTGTGGGCGCGGCAGAGTCTATACGTCCCCGAGTTCCATCCCCCGGTAAGTGATGTCGTCGTCGGGCGTGACGGATCTGTCTGGCTGCGTGGCGCGGATCTCGGGACGTCGACCGTTGAATGGCGCGTTCTGTCGCCTGACGGGGAGCCGCTCGGCTTCGTGCGCCTACCGGTCGATCTCAGGATCATGTTGGCAGACCGCAATCGAGCATGGGGGACTGAGCGTGACGAGCTCGACGTGCCGTACATCGTTCGCTATCGGATCGGCCCGGAGCACGATGCCAACTGAAGAGCGTGTGCTTCGACACGGGCGACGTCTTGTAAGGCGCGGGTCGATCGCGCGTGCCGTCGTGCTCGTTGCTGCGGTCGCCGTAGCGGGCGGCTGTGAGCCTGCGGGGCGCGCGGACGGCGAACCGGAGTTCACCACCGGGGATCCGCCCTACTCGCCGACACGGTGTACGGGTGCCCCCGAGCGCTGGGAGTTGCGTGACCAACCGATGGCGACGGTCGACCCGGCGGAGCACGAACTGTACTGGATTACCGATGCGCTCTTCTGGCACGACTCGCTGATCGCACTCGCGCACCAATCGGGCGGCGAGGTGCTGTTCTTCACGCTCGACGGAGAGCTCGTGCGACGGTTCGGCCGGCGAGGTGGTGGCCCTGGAGAGTATCGCGCGATTACCCAGCTCGTGAGGTATCGCGCGGACTCGCTCGCCGCCTTCGATGTCCGTCTACGGCGTGCCACCGTGATGGACGGTAATGGCGAGCTGGGGCGCCTCGTGCCCATAGGACAGGAGCACCCGCGAGTGGATGTCTTGCTGGGGAGCGATCCGGAGGGGAGCCTCTACTTCGAGGCGGAATGGAATCGGTTCGAAGGTTTGATGACCCGGGGCACTTTACGGGTTCTCCGAGTCGGGGAGGGGGACGACGCCGAGTTACTGGTCTCACTGCCTCACACCTATTCGTATCAGGTGCGGGTCCAGGGAAACCCTTCGATGGGGAATCCCCCTTTCTCCCCGCTGGCCTACGCCGACCTGAAGGGCCGGCACCTGGTTGCCGGCCGAAGCGACTCGACCGCGTTGTATCATCTCGATGTCGTGAGCGGAATCGCGCGGTGGTTCTCCGTACCCTGCCGCCGGGCGCCGGTGTCCGAGCAAGACATCCGGGGCTACCAGGACCAGCTACTGCAGAACGCATCGCCAGATGGAGAGGCGCGGTATCGCGAGCTGTGGTCGCAGCTCGAGTACCCGGACTGGATTCCGTGGTTCAAGCGCCTGCTGGTTGATCGGACCGGCCACGTATGGTTGGGCGAGTACGCGAGGCGCTATGCAGATCCAAGCAAGTGGTTGATCATCAACTTGGAGGGACGGATCGTCGCGCGGCTATCGACGCCGGAGCGGTTCTTGCCCATGGATATCGGGGAAGACTACGTGCTGGGTGTCGAGCGGGACTCGCTGGACCTGGAGTGGGTGCAGATGTATGCGCTCAGGCGGAGCGGCGGGCGTTGAGCGATCGGCCACCGCCGATTCGCACGTCGAGCGCGTCACACGGTGGGCCGCTCAGAGACGCGGGCTTGCATCGAACTTCGGAGAGAGAGATGTCGCGGTTCAATGGAGGGGCATGCGTACTGCTGCTGATACTCGGATGCACGGGCGATCGCGCGACCGGTGAAGGGCCGCGCGTCGCGATCGACACCGTGAACGGCATCGAACGCGTGAGGAATCTGGGTTCGGGCGCGGACGAGACGCGCCTCTCGTGGACGGTCGACACGGTGGGCGTGCAGATCGGGGTGGTCGATGGCGAGGAAGAGTACGTCTTCGGAAACATCACGGGCGTCGCGGTGGGCCGGGACCGGCGGATCTACGTCGCCGACGGCCAGGCGCTGGAGATACGCGTCTTCTCTCCCGAAGGCCGCTTCGAGTTCCGGTTCGGCAGGGCCGGTGAGGGACCCGGCGAGTTCCGAAGCGTCGACGGGGTCAGGGTCGACAATCGAGGCCGGGTGCTCGTGCGTGATCCTCGACTGCTGCGCCTGAGTCGCTTCGCTGCGGCCGGCGAGTTCGAGACGTCCTTCCGACTGGAGCGTCCCTACCTCCAGTTGTCCGGCCGCGGGAGGCTGTGGGTGGACGGGCAGGGCCGGATCTACGATGAGACCGCCCTGGGCCGCTCCGGAGACGTGGACAGCACCGGTGTCATCTCGTACACGGAGGATGGCCAGGTACTCGATACGGCGCTGATGTATGTCGGTGTGAGGCGGCAGATCCTGATCCGGCGCGACGGACAGCCGCGGGTGGGGATGCCGGTTCCGTTTTCACCGGCCCTCCAGCTTGCTGTCGATCCGGCAGGCAACATCATTGCCGGCCTGGGAGAGGAGTACCGCGTCGCCGTAGTCACGGCCGCAGGCGATACGACGAGGCTAGTGAGCCGTGAAGTGGAGGAGAGGCCATTGCCGACTTGGATCGATGACACGGTTCAGGCTCGGATCCAATGGTTGAGGGAGTGGGCGGGTGGAGGCGAGGTGGACGCCTTCGACCTTCCGCGACATCAGCCGCACTTTACCCGTCTCGTGGTGGACGCTCTGGGCTACTGGTGGGTGGGCCGCGAAGGAAACCCCAGAGTCTCGAGCGGTGAGTACGACGTGTTCGCGCCCGGGGGTGAGTATCTGGGAACCGTGCACGTCCCACGGATGCCGATCTACGAGATCGGTGAGGACTTCATCGCAGGAGTGCTGACCGACAGTCTGGGTGTGGATAGAGCGGTGGTGCTCGGATTGACTCGTGGATGAAGTCGGGCCACTGGCCTCGACCGGTGTGGCAAAATGTGTTCCCGCTTGTCGGACTACACTCGCCTGATCGTGCGGCTGACGGGCTTATCGTGATGTGAGCCAGGTAGAATCATCGCCAGCGCCTTGTTAGTGGTCACGAGCATTCCGGTGCTGTACTACATTCTGGAGAGACCAGTTAATCGTATCTAGAGGTCTGACGATTGTGAGGGATGGAATAGCATGGGGGCTCGGCTGCTCTTCATAGCTTTGACGGGATTGACTGGCTCGACAGTTGGCGCGTGGTCGCTGCGCGCTTCGGTGCAGGAGGCTCCGGGTACGCGTCGGATCACCAACTCGGGAGAGGATCGCCCGCTCGCCTGGAGCTATCGCGAGCGGTTCAGGATCGGACCGGCGCTCGACGGTCCCGGGTCTCTCTTTCGGGTGTATCCGTGGACGATCGCAGCCGATCGGCATGGCTGGGTCTACGTCCTGGATGTCGGTGACTACCTCGTCGCCGTGTTCGGCGCCGATGGCCGGCACGTGCGCGACCTCGGGCGCCGAGGCGGTGGACCCGGTGAGTTCGTCCGGCCGGTCGGACTCGCCGTCGGCAATGACGGGGTCGTGCTCGTCGCCGACCAGGGGAAACTGGGATTGGTGCGGTTCGACAGCGCCGGCGGGGTCCTGGAACAGCGGCGATTGGGCACTCGGCTGGGCCCGATTGGGAGTCACGCCCGGGCGATCGTCGTCGGCCAGGGTTTCAGTCCGGGCGAGATCTACCGGCTGCTGGTGGTTGCCGATGAGGATACCAGTGTATTGGCGGAGACACCGGAGCTTGACATGGTCCGCTTTCCGAGCTGCCGCACGGCAGTTCCTGGCCGCCCGTTCTTCGCGCCGACGGTCCGTTGGGCTGCCACGGGCGAGCTGCTCGTGCTGAACGCCGGGCCGGCGTACGAGCTGACCGTGTACTCGGGCAGCGAGGCGGCGACGATCGTCAGCCGGGACGTTCCTCCGATCGAGATCAGCGAGGCCGCGGCGCTGGCCAGCCCCGGAGTGCGAGGCGGGTTCGAGATCACGTGGGGAGAGGGAAGCTGCAGAATCAGCCCCGAGGAGCTACTGGAGGCCCGCGGGTACGCGAAGACGATGTCGCCGGTCGTCGGGATCGCCATCGCGCCGAACGGCGAGATCTGGGTGGACCGGAAGCGCGAGTTCGATGGTGAATCGCGGATCGACATCTTCAGCGCCGGCGGCCGGTATCTGGGGACGCTGTTGGAGGGCGCTCCGTCTCCCGGTGCGTTTCAGTCGAGCGGTCAATTCGTCGTTCTGCGCTATGACCCGAATGGTATTCCATTCATCGTTAGCTACGAACTCGAACGCGGCTCTGGATGATCACGTGGCGATGCGGCTACCGACTCCGCATGGCTCACCCGTAACACGGAGGAAACGACCATGCCCACACGGATGATGAGCATTTGCGTTCTGGTGCTGGGCGTGCTGGTCGCGTCGGCCTGTCGTACGTCACCGGGCGGTGAGCTGACCTTCAGCCCGGACCAGCCGCAGGCCGGCCAACAGATCGAGGCCGTCTACCGGCCGTCGGATGTTCTGGAAGGCGAGCCGCGGCTCCATCTGCGGGCGCGCCTGCGGACCCCGGAGGACGACAGCTACAACACCGGGATGGGCTCGCGGACCGTCGCCACACTGGGGCGGGAGGGCGACGGCACCTACCGCGGCGCGTTCGAGTTGCCGGATGAGGTCGTCTTCGCCGCCTTCGCGGTGGAGGACACTGCGGCCGGCCACTCCGACAGCCGCGAGGGGCGCTTCTGGGAGCTGCTGGTGCACGGCAGCGATGGCCGTCCGCTGTTCGAGGCCCTGAGGCAGCGCTTCAACGACCACATGGGACGCGACGAGTTGGCGGTGTTGGAGACGGCGCGGTCGATGGTCGAGCTGTACCCCGAGCGCATTGATGGCTGGAGCACGTTGCGTGCAGCCGAAGGGTGGGTGCTGGGGGAGGAAGGTGCAGAGGGGAGACTGAGCGCGCACCGGGAACGGGTGCGAGAATTCGACCGCGCGCTTGCCCAGAAGGACGCGCCCAGCGCCGATGAGGTGGGCTACATGTACTGGTACGCCCGGGGCGTCGACGAGGAAGAGATCATGGAGCGCTGGCGACAGCGGCTCGTGGCCGAGTACCCCGGCCACTGGTTCGCCGTCCAGGATCGATTGGTCGAGCTGATGGGCGAGCAGGGCGAGCAGGCGGCGGTGCTCCGGGAGTTGGAGGGGCCGTGGGAGACCGTGGAGGACACCCCGGCGCGGGCGCGTATCGCCAGTCTTGGACTGCAGACCGCGCGGCAGGCGGGGGATGCCGTCGCGATGCGCCGCTGGGCCGATCGGCTCTTAGGCATCGACCCGTCCTCACGTTCCAGTGTCGCCCGTACGCTCGCCGGCAGCGAGGGCACCCGCGAGGACGGGACCCGGATGCTGCGGGCGGAGATCGCCGCGCTGGAGCGCGCGCCGGATGAGATGCGCCCGTTGGGCGCGACGATGGCGGAGCACGAGGAGCGGTCGAGGACACGGGCGGCGTCGCTGCGGGCGTCACTCGGCCGGGCCCTGCTGGCCGCCGGTCGCTCGGACGAGGCGATCACCGCGCTGGAACGGGCGTCCGCCGTCGGTTGGAGCACGGCCTGGTTCCGCACTCTGGGAGAGGCACAGCTAGCCGCGGGCGACACCGCTGGCGCGACAGGCGCGTTCGCCGCGGTCGCCGCCGACCCCGGCGCGTCCCCCGAGTTGGCGGACTCGCTTCGTCTGGCCCTCACCCTCGACCCCGAGGCGTGGGAGGAAGTGATCGCCGAGGCGCGGGATGAGATGCTGGAGCGGACGATGGAGTCGGCGAGCGATGAGCCGCTGGGGCCGGTGACCCTCGCCGCCCGCGACGGCTCGGAGGTCGAGCTCGCCGAACGACTCGGCGAGAGCGCCACCGTCGTGGTCCACTGGTCGCGCTACTGCGGCTATTCGGTCCAGGCTATGCCGCGGATCGCCGACCTGGCCGACCGGTTCGCCGAGGAGGGCGTGCCGCTGCTCGCCGTGACCCGCGATCCGCCGGCCGAGGCGGAAGAGTACCTGACGGAGGGTGGCTTCGAGATAGAGGTGCTCTATGATACCGACGGTGAGGCGGCGCGCGCGCTGAACAGCTGGGGCACGCCGCAGTACTTCGTGCTGGACGGCGCCGGGCGGCTGACCTTCGCCTTCAGCTCGCTGGACGAGCTGCCGCGGCAGGTGGCGGCTCTGCGGGCGCGGAGCGACGGCGGACGCTGAGCGATCACAGGAGTAACCGAGTTGCATATGAAGACGCTATCACCGCTCGTCTTGATCGCCTTCGCCGTCGGCTGCCACGGCGGGGAATCGCCGACTGGCGGCGCGAGCATCGTGGACAGCGCCGGCGTGGTGATCGTCACGAACTCGATCGACGGCACGATCGCCGAGTGGTCGATCGACCCGGATCCCATCGTGCGGGTCGGGGGCGAGCGGGAGGAGCCGGGCCAGCAGCTGTATCGGGTCGTCGGCGCGGTCCGCCTCTCGGACGGCCGCCTGGCCGTGGCCAACGCGGGGAGCGTCGAGATCTACTACTACGACCCGGCCGGCGAATTCGTTGGCGCCGTCGGCGGCAGGGGCGGCGGCCCGGGCGAGTTCGATTGGCTCGACTGGATAGCGAAGCTCGCTGGCGACACCATCGTGGCGTACGATTCGTCGCAACGGCGCGTCTCGTGGTTCGACGATCAGGGCGAGCTGGCCCGGTCGGTTACGGTACGCGCCGGCGCCGAGGTGACGTGGCCTTCGCCGGTCGGCGTGTTCGGCGACGGGTCGCTGCTGGTCCGCCAGTACATTTCTCCCGGGGACTACTCCGGCCTGCATCACTGGGAGTTCCGACTCCTCCGCTACGATGCATCGGCCGACTCGATGGCTCCGCTCGGACGGTTCCGCGGTGAGGACAGCTTTCACGTTCGTGTCGGGCGCGGCGTAGCCAACCATGGGGTGCCGTTCGGTCGGTCGACGGCGCTGGGTGTGGCCGACATGCTGTTCTACGTCGCGCACAACGATCGCTTCGAGATCAGATTCTACGATACGAAAGGTGCGCTGCGGCGCATTGTGCGTCGCGTACAGCCGCTCGTCCCGGTGACGGACGAGCTGGTCAGACGGTTTCGTGAGGCGTCGCTCGAGCGCGTGCCGCGTGAGGAAGAGCGGCGGCGCTTGGAGAGCGTGCTGGATGAAGTTCCGATACCGGAGACCGTGCCCGCCTTCGGGCCCGCCTATTACAGGGGGAGCCCGAACGTCAGGGTGGACGAGCTGGGAAACCTGTGGGTGTTGGAGTATAGGTGGCAGCTCGATGAGGCGACGAGCTGGTCCGTCTTCGACGAAGACGGCCTCGCAGTCGCGAAGCTTACGCTTCCGGCGGGATATCAGCCGCTTCACATCGGGAGGGACCACATGGTGCTGCTCACCCACGATGAGCTCGACGTCGAGTCGGTCCAGGCTCACCGCATTCTGAAGGGTTGATGAACGTCGCAGTTCCAGTGGGACTGGCTCGCCGCCGTGGAAGACCACACCGGGCATCACGATGCGGTAGGTGCTTTCCACGTTCTCGGCCGGGGAGAGCCTACTTGAGACGTACGTAGCGCGGGCTATCGGCCGAACGGAGTCGTTGCGGGCCGCCGGAAACGCGCCCGCTCAATGTTACTGGCCGTCGGGCGACCAGGTCGGCAGCTCGTCGTCGGCCGGGTCGTTCGTCAGGTTGACCGGATTCGAGCCGTCGGCGTCCATCACGTAGATGTCGTTGTTGCCGGCGCGGTCGCTGGTGAAGGCTATCTTCGTTCCGTCCGGCGACCAAGCGGGATCGGCGTCGTCGGCCGGGTCGTTCGTCAGGTTCACCGGGTTCGAGCCGTCGGCATCCATCACATAGATCTCGTAGTTATCGTCGCGCAGGGTCACGAAGGCGATCTTCGTGCCAACGGGTGACCAGGCGGGATCTGCCGCCAAATCCGGGTGGTTCGTCACGTTCACCAGATTCGAGCCGTCGGCTCCCATCACGTAGACGTTGAATTGGCCGGCGCGGTCGCTGCCGAAGGCGATCTTCGTGCCGTCGGGGGACCAGGAAGGAGTCAAATCATATAACGGGTGGTCCGTCAGCTGCACCGGGTTCGAGCCGTCCGCGTCCATCACACAGATGTCATCCCCGCACGAGAAGGCGATCTTCGTGCCGTCGGGTGACCAGGCGGGACCAGAATCCCGGGCCCGGTCGCTCGTCAGGTTCACCGGGTCCGAGCCGTCGGCGCCCATCACGTAGATATGATATAAGGCGGCGCCGATGCGATTGCTCCGAAAAGCGATCTTACTGCCGTCGGGCGACCAGTCAGGCTGACGATCCCGGGCCGGATCGTTCGTCAGGTTCACCGCGTTCGACCCGTCGGTGCCCATTACGTAGATCTCGTCGTTGCCGTCGCGGTCGCTCACGAACGCGATCTGCGGCCCCTCGGGCAACTGCGGCCCGTCCACCCCCGCCCCATCGTCCCCACAGCTCAGTGTCGCCAGCGCCAGAGCCGCGGGGATGGTCACGAATGAAATCAACTTTCTCATGAGAGACCTCCTGCGAAGCGACTGGGTGGGGAAGTACGGCGAGGTGCCCGTACCGCGGGAGCGGACGGTACGCCGGCCAAGGCGGGACTACTGCCTACTGCCACGACTGAGACTCCTCATACCAGGGACTGCTGCACCCAACCTTCAGCCCGTCCCTAACGTGTTCAATCTGGCTGGAGTGGTCCGGGAGAACAAGTCATCGCTTATTCGCACGCTGAACGGTAGCCCGTCACGTCGAACAGGGGACGGTCGAAGAATGGGTGGCGGACGACTGGACTGACACGCACGAGGGCGTTCCCCGACGGTTCGGCCCGGACAAATCTCTGGACGGGCCCACGGAGCGAGCGAGCAAACAGCGAGGGCTTCGGGGTGCCGCGATCAGTGGCGCGCGACCTATGAGAGTTTGCTTTGCTTCGCTACCCTCCTGCTGGGGACCCGACTCGTTGGCGGGTGTTCGATGCCGCGGACCGGCTCGTCGCCCTCACAGAGACACCCGGAGGATTCGTGCCGCTGGAGATCGGCTCCGACTACGTGACGGGACGGCGGCAGAACGAAGCCGATGTGGAATACGTCCGGATTCACGCACTCCGCAATTGGTGAGCGCTAAACGACGCTTGACAGGCCGGGTCATGTATCAGTTTGTAGTACAAATCGCAGCGCCTCACGATCGCTACGGGCCACCACCTGGGCGAGTTCGAGCAGCAGCTGCTCTTCGCGATCCTGCGGCTCGGCGACGCTGCGTACGGCGTCACGATTCGACGGGAGATCGAGAGGCGGACCGGGCGCCGCGTCTCGGCGGGGGCCGTGTGCACGACCCTGCACCGTCTCGAGGGGCGCGGGTTCGTCCCTGCGCGTGTGGGGGAAGCCACAGCGGAGCGAGGTGGCCGAAGGAAGAAGTACTACGCGCTGGAGGCGGCTGGCGTAGCCGCGCTGGATAACACCTACCGGAATCTCCGGGAGATGGCCAAAGGCCTGGCGCCGCGGCTCGAGAAGGCGGCCTGCCGGGCGCCGCGAGGTCGGTTGACAGAATACATACATCGTATGTACATTCTCTCATGGCCGAGCTCCGCTTCGAGTGGGACCCGCGCAAGGACGCTGCGAACCAGCGCAAGCACGGTGTCAGTTTCGAGGAAGCCGTCACCGTATTCTCCGACGAGCGGGCTCTGCTCCTTGATGATCCCGATCATTCGGCCGATGAAGACCGGTTCGTTCTGCTCGGCCTCAGTGCAAGCCTCCGCGCGCTCGTGGTGTGCCACTGCTACCGGAAAGCTGCGGACGTGATCCGGATCATCTCAGCCCGCAAGGCGACCCGGGCTGAGCGGGCCGAGTACGAACGAAGGTGGAAGCCATGAGGAAGCAATACGATTTTTCGAAAGCACGGCGGAATCCCTACGCTAAGCGGCTCAAGAGGCCCGTAACGATCCGGCTCGACGAGTCGACGATTGCCTATTTCAAGGACCTGGCTGTCGAGACCGGCATCCCATACCAGACCTTGATCAACCTGTATCTCCGCGACTGCGCGGCGAGTGGGCGGCGGCTTTCCCTTCAGTGGAGGCCCCGGAAGTCGGAGGAAGGGGCCGCCTGACGGTAATCTGCCCGCGAGCTGGACGGGCCGACCGGATTCGTCACATATTTGAAGGACCCTCGACCCCCCACCGCAGGGGAGGTCTACGATGTGCAGGCGCTTCCTTCCGCTTCCTCACCCGACGGCCGTATCCGGCAGGCCGCTGAGATCCGTTGTCACGCCGGTCCTCGCCGTGCTCGCGCTCGCGACACCCGCCGCGCCGCAGATCGTCGCCGGCCGCGTGGTCGACGCCGGCAGCGGCGACCCGATGGAAGGTGTGACCGTCACGCTCGTCGATACGCTGGATGTGGCGCACCGCAGTGTCGCGACCAACTCGGCTGGAAAGTTCACGATCGTGTTACGGGCCCCGGGGGTGTACATCCTTCGGGCTAGCCGCCTGGGCTACGCGACCACGGAGTCGCGGCCGGTCGAGATCGGGGCGGACGAGGCGGTCGAGGTCGAGCTGCAGCTCGACGTGGAAGCCGTGGAGTTGGAGCCGCTCACGGTGGTCGTGCGCCGGCGCGAGAGCGTGCTCGAGCGCGATCTACGCCAGTACTACGAACGGATAGAGCGTTACGGTGAACCTCACCTCGGGTCGATACGGATCTTCACGCGCGAGTTCCTGGAGCGCTGGGACCGGTTCATGCTGCCGGAGGTGCTGAAGTTCTACGGCCTTCACAGCGGCGGCTTCGGCCTGCGTTGCAGTCCCAGGGCATTCCTGGACGGTCTGCCGATGTGGGGAGTCGCGCGCCAAGAGTTCCTCGGGGACTTGCTGGTCTCGGACATCGAGGGGATCGAGTTCTACGAGCGGCTCGGTCCCGTTGAAACCAGGTTTTGGGACCCGAACTTCTGCGGCGTCGTGCTCGTCTGGACCCGGCCGGACCGCGAACGGCGACGGTTGGCCGCCAGGGATCTGCTGGGGGCGGCGGCCGCTGTGGTTGGGGTGGTCGCGCTGGGAGTGTTCGTACTGGGCGGCTGAGACTCCGGCGGTGCCGCCATTCAGCGCCGCGATGCCGTGTTGGGCCTGCCGCTCGTCTGGGCGTTCGAGTACCCCGGGATCCTGGAGGCGTCATGAGGGTGACGGTCACGTTGGGCGCGCGCTCGCTCGGTCTGCTTCTCGTCGGGCTGGCGGCCTGCGCTTCCGAGAGGGACGTGATCTCGACCGATTGTGGGGGCGGTGAGTCGACGTACGCGGTATCCACGCTTCACCGCACTCTCTCGGTCGAGAGACTGCACCTGTTTGCCGGCGACACACTGGAGGACGTCGGGTTCGGCACGATCCACGACATCGCGGTCGACCCGAGCGGCCGGATATACGTCCTCGACAGCATGAACCGGCGCGTGTCGGTGCACGATCCGCAAGGTCGAACGCTGCTGACGTTCGGCAGGGAGGGAGAGGGGCCCGGCGAGTTCGGGTACCCGACGCGTCTGCTACTGGCGCCGCCTGACACGATCAAGGTGTTCGACGCGAGGCTCTTTCGGGTGACCGGCTTCTCCAGCGCCGGCGCGGTGCTGGCGACGGTAAACGTACCGGCCGAGATCCAATTCGGTCAGGATGAGGAGGTTCGCTTCGGGCCGGGCGGCGAGCTGTACAAGCTGGGCTACGCGGGCTATCGGGAATCGCTGATGGCGGCGCTCGATGGGGTGAAGGGCGTGGTCCGCGGCCGCAATACGATCGAGACGTGGACGCCGCCGCGCGCGGACTGGCAGCGACTGACCGAAGTGCCCGGCCTGGAGGTCTACGTCGATGTGGGAGAGAGCAGCCTCCACGGAGTCCGCTACGCTAGGCGGCCGCTGTGGGCGCCGGCGCCGGGCGGGTTCTGGCACGCGGACAACTCGCGTTACGAATTCGCGAAGTACACCAGCGAGGGTACCCTGGTGTGTCGGGTGCGGGTTCCCTGGGAACCGGCGCGGACCTCGAACGAAGAGCGAGAGGCATACTATGCCGCCGAGGACCTGGCCGGCGACTCGCGCTTTACCGAAGCCCGCCGGGCCCAGATCCGGCAGGACCGCCAGGACATTCCGTTCCCCGACTACAAGCCCGTGATCAGTTCGTCCCTGGTGGCGCAGGACGGCGACTTGTGGATCAATCCCGTTGCCGACTCGGCCGCGACCTCTGAAACGAGCTGGCACGTCCTCGGCCCTACCGGCAGGCCCAAGGGAGTCGTGAATCTCCCCGCTCGCTTCCGGCCGCTCCACATCGTCGGCGACCGGGTCTACGGTCGGGAGTTGAACGAGCTCGACGTCCATCAGGTGGCTGTGTACCGCGTCGACATACCGGCGACATGATGAGAAGACAAAGATTCAAGGTCAGCCCCAGGATTCGGCTGGCGACGATCCTCCACGGGCTCATCGTCGCGCTCGCCTCGACGACCGTCTCGTGTGGCGGGGAAAGGGGCGAGCCGGAGTCGGCGTGGGCGGGTGAACGGAGCCAATTGCCCGGCGGCGCCGTCCTCGTGTCGAACCCGGCCACCGGCATATGGGACGACCAACCCGGGTGGACGCTCGAAGAGACGCTGCGGATCGGGTCGCTGGAGGGAGAGGGGCCCGACGTCTTCGGTCGGGTCGCCGCGCTCGAGGTCGACCCGGCCGGGCGGATCTACGTGTTCGACGGGTTCGCGAGGGAGCTGCGGACCTTCGGGCCGGACGGCGGCTTCGTTACCGGGTTCGGGCGCCGCGGGTCGGGTCCCGGTGAGTTCGAGAGTGTGATCGGGTTGAGCGTGGCGCCGGACGGCGCGGTCTGGGCCGTCGACGGCCCGAACGTCCGCTATACCGCGATCCACGGCGAGCAGGTCGCGACGTACCGGCGCGCCTCGCCGTTGTACCGCTTGCCGTGGGTCGGCGGGTTCACGGCCGAAGGGACCCTGTACGATGCCGTGGTGCTGCCCGGTCAGTCGGGCGAGTTTCTCGTGCGGGTCGATACGGCGGGTACGGCGACGGACACTTTCCCGATAGTGACGCCGGAGCTCGATGTGCCGCGCTTCGGGACGATGACATTCCCGCTCCCCTACGCGCCCAAGGTCCTGCGCGCCTTCGATCGGCGCGGGTACGCATGGACCGCGGTCACCCACGAGTACCGGCTGGTGCAGATGTCGTTCGACGGGGACACGCTGATGATCGTGACTCGCGACGTCACCGCGCCGCCACTCGGCAGCGCGGAACAGGATTCGGTGCGTCGCTACGTGCGGCAGCTCGAGGCGCAGTTCGGGGTCGGCGTCAGCGATGACGTGATCCCGGGCTCGGCGCCGATTCTCCGCTGGTTCCTGGTCGACGATGCCGGCGACCTGTGGGTCGCGCGCGCGGGCCCGGCAGGAACGACGAGCCTGGACGTCTTCGACGACGCGGGCCGCTACCTGGGTGAGGTCGAGCTCGGGTTCGAGGTCGCCAGCGGCGGGGTGCCGATCGTGCGGGATGAACATCTCTACGCCGTCACGGAAGGCGAGCTGGGCGTGCCGGTGATCGTCCGGTCGCGCATCGGACGATGACTACGAGTGGAGCGGGCCAGAGCGTTGCCGGCGATCGCGAATGCGCTGTAAGGAGGTTCGTATGCTGCGCGCTACGCTGACGATCGCGCTCCTGGGACTCGCGATGTCGCCGGGCTGGACACCGGCTGCGTTCGCGCAGGCGGAATACGACAGCGCGGGTGTGACGGTAGTTCGCAACCCGACGGCGGAGGTCACCCTGGATTGGACGGTCGGTCCCGCCCCGCTGATCGAGATCGGCGGCGCGGCGGACGACGCCCGCTACCAGCTCTATCGAGTGGTGGATGCGGCGCGCCTGTCGGATGGGCGGATCGTCGTGGCCAACGGAGGCAGCCACGAACTGCGGTTCTACGATGAGCCGGGGGCGTACGTATCCGCGGCCGGGCGGGAGGGGGGAGGGCCGGGCGAGTTCAGGGAAATCTCGGGGCTCGAAGTCGGTGCGGACGATTCGATCTACGTGTTCGACCGGCCGTCACAACGAGTGTCCATCTTCGATGCGCGGGGCGAGCTCGCCAGGGATATCGGGGTACGAGCGGCGCTGGCTCCGCTTGCCTATGTTAGCCGGTTTGCCGATGGGCGTTGGTATGCGCGACGTAATGAACTGCCCGACTCCGGTGCGCCGGGTCCCATCCGGCGGCTTACGGTCCGGTTCGCCACGCTCGACGCGGCTTTCGAAAGAGACTCGTTGGTCGCAGAGGTCGCGGGCGAGATGTGGGTCGCCTTTCGCGCCTTCGGTGACGTCAACTACCGGACGGCGCCGTTCACCCCATCCCCCTCAGAAGACGTACATGGTAGCTGCCTGTACGCAATCGCGGGCGACGGCTTCGATGTGCGCATCTTCTCCAGCGACGGCCGCCTGCTTCGCCTCGTAACGAACGCCGGTGAGCGTCAGCCGGTAACGGAGGCGCACCGGTCCGCGTGGGTAAAGGACTATATCGACAACCTTCCCGCGGAGGTCCCCGAGGCGGTGCGTGCCCGGCTGCCACGCGAATTGGAACGAATCCCGACGCCGGAGAACCTTCCCGTCTATAACGACCTGGTTGTGGACGCGGGCGGCTACGTCTGGCTTCAAGAGTACGACCCGCAGAGGCAGTCCGGTCGATCGTGGAGCGGTGCCGGCCGCTGGTGGATCGTCCTGAGCCCGACCGGCGAGCTGCTGGGTCGCGTGGCGATGCCCGCCGCCCTCGACGTATACGAGATCGGGGCCGACTACGTGCTCGGTCGATGGCAGGACGAGATCCTCGAGGAGTTCGTTCGCCTGTATCGGCTGCGCGCCGACCGCGATCCCGAAGCGCAACCTCCGGCCCCATGCGGGGACGCGAGCGAGCCCCGGCGCGATCAGCAGGGAGAGCCATGATGCCTCGAAAGCTGTCGCTTGTCGTCGTCGCCCTCTTGCTCGGCGCCTGCGGCGAGAGTCCGCCCAGTGAAACTCCCGCGGGGACCCGGGACAGCGCGGGCGTACGGATCGTCGAGAACACGCCGCCCGCCGCTGCAATCGCCTGGCGTCTCTCGGCCGAGCCGCTGGTCGAGATCAGCGGCGACGGGCCGCCCGAGGAGACGGCGCTCGACCCTGGATCGGTGTACGGCGACTCGCGCGGGCGGATCGTTGTGGGCGACGGTCTGACGAGCGGCTGGCACGCGATCCTCGTCTACGACTCGACGGGGTCCTTCCTGTTCAAGGCGGGCGGTGAGGGACGGGGCCCCGGGGAGTTCCGTCAGCTCTGGTGGGCGGCGCCCTACCGGGGTGACTCGATCGCCGCGTACGACCAGGGCGAAGACGCCGTCTACATCTTCGACAGCGAGGGTCGCTACACCCGGGGGTTTCGAGCACCGCAATGGAGGGTCGTTCCGGCGTCGGGAAGCTTCGGCATGTCGCCGTTCGTCGTTCAGCCATACCCCGACGGCCGCTTCCTGGCGTTTCCCGGCGGTGCCCTCGACCTCCCGGATGAGCCGGGGCCCGCCTGGTACCGCACGGCGTTCCTGCGCCTCGCACCGACCGGCGAGTCGTGGGACACGCTGGGCGAGTTCAGCGTCTGGTCGCAGCAATACTGGACCGGGACCAGCCAGGAGCAGTTCCCCTTCGGCCTGCTCGCCGTGACACGGGTCGGCGATGACGGATTGATGTACGGAAGTGGGGAGAGCTTCGAGCTTCGCTACTACGACGACGACGGAGCGGTGCGAACGATCGTCCGTCGAGCCTACGAGCGGCCGCGGGTGACGGACGCGGACGTGCGGCGGTATAAGGACTGGTACTTGGACTTCGTCAGCGGGTCTCCCTTCCACGGCGGCGCGGCGGAGACGGAGCGCGTCCGCCGCTGGCTCGAGGGATTGGAATTCGCCGAGCGCAAGCCGGCGTACTCGAATCTCCTCGTGGACTCGGACGGAAACGCCTGGGTGGAGGAGTATCGATGGGGCAACACGCTTGGCGTTCCGCCCGACCCGCGACCCGCGGTCTGGAGCGTCTTCGCGCCGAGCGGGGAGTGGCTCGCGCAGGTCGAGGTGCCGGCTCGGTTCCTGTTGCAGGCGGTGACGTCGACCCAAGCGTACGGTTTCTATGTCGATGCGGTGGGCGTGAAGCACGTTCGGGTATACGAGCTCATCAAGGGTTGACCGCGGAGGCTTTCATGAGACCGCGCGTTCCTCTGTTCTTCGGCCTCGCTCTCCGCCAGCTGTCAATCTGGGCCACCGTCGTCACGCTTGGCACGTGCGTGTTCCTTGGACCCGATCCGCTGAGCGCGCAGGTTGCCGGCTCGGAGCCATGGATCCTTCAAATCGGTGTCCTGGATGGGGATGAGGCGGAAATCTTCGGTCGCATTCGCGATGTCGTGGTGGACGATTTCGGGAATATCTACATCCTGGACGATCAGGCCCTTGCGGTGTCGTGGTTCGGGCCCGATGGCGGGCACCGGGGCACCGCGGGGCGGGCTGGAGGAGGACCGGGCGAGTTTCGGCATCCCGTTGATATGACCCTGGACGATCGCGGCCGCGTTCATGTGCTCGACACGGCCCTTGGACGCGTATCGATCTTCGAGCCCGGTGACGCGGGATTGACTCCGATCGGGGAGGTGGCCGCGAGGGTCTGGGCCGTTGCGTTCTGCGTACTTTCGAACCGGTGCTGACCGGGCTTCTCAATGGCGGGCGGTTGTACTGTCACCAGGATCCGCCGCTGATCGTTCTGCTGTCGGAGATAACGCCGCTGGTTCGCGCTTTCCGGCCCGATGGCAGTGAGATCTGGCGAACGGAGTTGAGCGACTACCATCAGCGACGACCGGAGCTCACGCGCGGGGGCGCAGCTATGAGGTGGGCAGCTGACCCGGAGAGCGGTACGGCCCACACGGGCGAAGCAGTGGCAAGGATCGGGCCTGACTCGGTGGTCATCACGCTCCATGAAGGAAGCCTGGCGGATCCAGTTGGCGCGCTCGAGGCCCGGATCGTGTCCCATTCGAACGGGCGTGAGATCGGGTCGGGTAGAGTCGAGGTTGTGATCGCTGCGGCTCGGGATTCCCTAGTCTATGGCTACGTCAACGATCCTTACCCTCGCGTCCTTGTCTCCCGCGGGTTGCCCATCAGAAAGTGATGCGCATTTCGCCGAGCCGTATTCGTTGATGGGGAACGCTTCAAACGTTGACCGGGGGTTGTCATGAGATCGCGCTCGCCGCTTGTCTTCGGCCTGGTTCTCCAGCTCGCCGCGGTCCTCGCCGGGTGCGAGAACGAGGGCTCCACCGGCTCTGCGGTGGAGATCGACACCCTGGCGAACGGCGCGCTTGAGATCCGCAATCCCGCTGACGGGCTGTGGGGCCCGGATGAGGCGTGGCGGGCCGAGGAGGTGGGCCGGATCGGGACCGTGTACGGTGAGGGCCCCGAGCTGTTCGGAAACATCCGGGACCTCGAGCTGGACGCGCTGGGCCGGGTCTGGGTATACGACGGGCAGGCCCGCGAGATCCGGGTGTTCGATTCGAGCGGCGACCACGTCAGGACGATAGGCAGGGCCGGAGAGGGACCCGGCGAGTTCGCCAACGTGGCCAGGCTGCTCTGGGCTCCGGACGGCAGGCTCTGGACCGTGGACCAGCGGCTGGGGCGGGTCTCGGTGTTCGACACGACGGGCGCGTTCGTCACCAGCCACAGGATCGAGGGGTTCCACCAGAGGTACCCATGGCCCGGTGGAATCGATCGGTTCGGTTCCTTCTACGACGTGCGAGGTGAGTTCGGGCCCGACGGGGAGGAATTCCTGGTCCGGTTCGACAGCCTGCTCGATCCCGTCGACACGTTGACGCTTCCGCGGCATCCCGACGGGCCTCAGTACTTCGAGCACACCACCGAGGACAGCTATACCCGGGTGGGGATCCGTTTCAGCGGCTCGGCCCGCTGGCTGCTCGCCGCGGACGGCGGTCTCTGGGTGGCCATCACCGACCGCTACCAGCTGCTCCGTCTCGGTGCCGCGGGGGATACCCTCCGGATCAGCTGGAAGCCGTTCGAGCCCATTCCGGTCCGCGGGGAAGAGATCGACGAAGCGATCGAGGGGATGGACTGGTTCCGCGGCGAGATCGACCGGTCCCGGTTCCCGGACTTCAAGCCCGCCATCGACCGCAGCCTATTAGATGACGAGGGAAACGTCTGGGTCGTACCGCTCAGAGAAGGCGAGGAGAGGGGGCGTCTCGTTCAGGTCTTTGACTCGGCCGGATTCTATCTCGGCCAGCTCGATCTGTCCATCCAGTTGCTCTACCTCAGGCCCGTCGTGATCCGCGAGAACACTATGGCCGCCGTCGTCACCGACACGCTCGACGTCCCCTACGTCGCGCGCCTGGCGATCCACAAACCGGCCCGCTAGCGCTGCCCCGCCAAGCTGGACCGGCCCGCTGATCCGACACATATTTATAGTATCCCCGACCCCCCACAGCAGGGACGTCCACGATGTATGGGGGATCCGCTCCGCGGCCCGGCCCGGAATCGCAATCCCACACGATCTGGAGGTGTAGCGTTACGGCGCGCGCGGCGTGTCCGGCGGCCGTCGTCCGTCGGCAGCGCCGGCCGGGCGCTCCGTGCGCGTCCTGCCGGACGGTCCGCGGCGTCCCGCGCCGGCGAGTTTCTACGAGCGACGAACACGTAGCTAGATGAGAGGAGCGCGCGATGATCGGCATGAATACGAACGCTCGGCGAGCCTGCCTGTTGGTGCTGGCCGCGCTCGCCTGCATGACGAGCCGAGCGCAGGCGCAGGAATCGGAGCCCGTCCCGAACCGGGCGTTCTTCGGCGCCACGCTCATGAGCGGCGTCGCGGTGGGTGAGTTCTCGGAATATGTGAGTCTGGGCGGCGGCGCCGGGATTGGCGCCGTCTACCAGCTCGACGATCGGCGGATGTGGGGCGTGCGGCTGGACGCGTCGTATCTGATCTACGGCTCGGACACGCGACACGTTGCGGTCCACCCGCTGGTGGACCTCGACGTCAGGACGCTGAACCAGATCGCGTCGGCCAGTATCGGACCGCAGGTCACCCTGCGCGGCCACGGCGTTCGGCCGTACCTGTTCGGCACCGTAGGGTTCTCGTACTTCTGGACGAGGTCGTCGATCGGTGACGCGGGCGGCACGACGCAGCTGGACGACTTCGTGTTCGCCGGCAGCGCCGGCGGCGGTCTGCTGATCCCCGTCCACCGCGGGCGCCGTCCGGTGTACATCGATCTGTCCGCCGCCTACCAGAGGAACGGCCGCGTGCGGTACCTGCGGGAGGAGAGCATCGAGGAGCTGCCGGACGGATCGTTCGTCATCACGCCGATCGAGAGCGGCGGCAACCTGCTACTGGTCCGGGTGGGGGTGTCGGTGGGCATCGGCAAGCGGCCCGAGGAATAGGCGCGAGCGTGAAGCCCGGCGCGAATGGCTGGACCGGTCCGGCGCTGCGCCACATATTGGAGATGTACACGATCCCCCACAGCAGGGATGTCTACGATGTACAGGGGATCCGCTCCACGTTCTGGCCCAGCAGTCCGATCCCACATGCTCCGCTGGTGTAGTCGGTCGGCGCGCGCCGTGTGTGCGGCGGCCGTCGCCACGCTCGTCGCGCTGCTGACGGCTGAGTCCGCCCTCTGCCAAACGGTCCGCGGTACGCTGCTGGATCAGGGCACCGGCCAACCGATCGGCGGCGCGTTCATCGTGCTGCTCGACGAGCAGGGCGAGCGGCCGGGCCGCGACATCGGCACGCTGACCGGCGACGACGGCCGCTTCCAGCTCCGGCCGCCGGAGCCCGGGCGCTATCGGCTGCGGGCCGAGCGGATCGGCTTCAGGAGCACGCTCTCCGAGGTGATCGAGGTCGAGGCGGGCGCGACGGTCGAGGTCACGATCGTCGCGCCGGTCGAGGCGATCGAGCTGGCGGCGCTGGCGGTGACCGGCGAGCGGGTGTGCGACGTTCCGCCCGAGGCGGGGCGCGAGACGGCCGCGGTCTGGGAGGAGGCGCGCAAGGCGCTGAGCGTGGTGGACTGGAGCGAGCAGCAGGTCCTGCGATACCGGGTGCTCCGCTGGGAGCGCGAGCTGGCGCCGCACAGCCTGCGCGTGCGCGAGGAGCGGACCTGGCCGTGGTACTGGAACGCGCGCGGCGGCCTGTTCACCACGCGGCCGGCGGAGGACCTGGCCGAGCACGGCTACGTGCGGCCGCTGCCCGCCGACTCGTTCATCCTTTACGCGCCCGACGCGGCGGTCGTCCTGTCGGAGAGCTTCGCCGACCAGCACTGTTTCGCGGTCCGCCAGGGTCGCGGCGACCGCGCCGGTCTCATCGGGCTCGGCTTCGAGCCGGGGCCGGGCCGCGACCTGCCCGACATCGAGGGTGTGCTGTGGCTCGACAAAGAGACGGCCGAGCTGCGCGACCTCGAGTTCCGCTACAAGCGTCTGCCGCTGCCCGTCTGGGACGATGATATCGGCGGCGACGTCGAGTTCGAGCGCCTGCCGTCCGGGGCCTGGATCATCAGTCGCTGGTCGATCCGCTCGCCGATCGTCGAGTTCTACGAACCCCTGCATCCGCTCGACGACCGCTACCGGCTCGCCGCCATCCGGGAGGACGGCGGCGCCGTCATGGACATCCGGACGAGGGACGGCGAGCGGGTGAGGCGGTCGGTCGGTGCGACGCTGGCCGGGTTCGTGTACGACAGCACGCGCGCCGCGCCGCTGGCCGGCGCGAGGGTCTATCTGGTCGGTACCGACCGCGCCGGCGAGACCGATGAGAACGGTCGGTTCGAGATCGACGGCCTGCTGGACGGCGAGTACTCGGTCGGCTTCTCGCACCCGTCGCTCCGACCGCTGTCCTACGCGCCGCAGCCCGTGCAGGTCACGCTGCGCCGCGGTCGGACCACCGAGATCCGGCTGGCGGTGCCGGGGCCCCGGATCGTCGAGGAGGAGGTCGAGCCGCCTGCGGCTCCCGCGGCCGCGGACCGGCCGCCCGGCCTAGAGGCCCGGGTGGCCCGGGAGCAGGAGGCGGCCGCGGGTCAGCGGGGTGTGGTCCTGGGCCGGGTCGTGGACGGCGAGAGCGGCCGGGCGATCGAGATGGTGGAGGTGCGCCTGGTCGGCGCGGTCGAGAGCGTGGTCCGGGTCACCGACGGCGAGGGCGCGTTCCTGTTCCCGCGGGTGCGGCCGGGGCCCTACGAGGTCGTGCTCGAACACCTGGCGTACGGCAGCCACACCGACACGGTGGAGGTGGGGGAGGGCGAGCTGCTGAGCTACGAGGCGCGGCTGGTGATGGAGCCGATCGAGCTGGCGGCGCTCACCGTGACGGTGCGGCGCCGCGACATTTCGCCCATGCTGCTCGGCTTCTACGAGCGCATGTCGATGGATCTGGGCGGCTACCTCATCACTCGTGAGGACATCGAGCGGCGTCAGCCAAACCGGATCAGCCAGATGATCGCCGAGGCGCCGGGCGCCCGGGTGCGCTGCCCGGGAGGGAGGTGCTACGTGATCTTCGCCCGTTACGAGCGTGACCGCCTGCGCGGCGCCTGCCGGCCGGCCGTCTACGTGGACGGGACGTATGTGTTCGGTGGCAGGAACCCTCCCGCAGGTACGGAGAGGGACAGGATTGACGATTACGTTATTCCCACCGAGGTCGAGGCGGTCGAGGTCTACGATAGTCCCGGCTCGCTGCCCGCCGAGTTCGGCGGCAGCCGGGCCGGCTGCGGCGTCGTCCTGATCTGGACGCGGCGCGGCGGGTAGAACCTGTAAGTCCGTGATCCACCGGCGCCGTCGTCGCCGTAGCGCTGCAGCCCGCCGATACGGCGTGCGCGAGCCGCGGAGCCTCCGCTCGTGAGACTCAGAGCCCCGGCCACACGTGTTGCCAGGCGGCGCCGTCCGCGCTATTAGCAGAATGGTGCACACCGGCCCATCGGTCTGGTGCACGTCCGGCTGTGTTAGCAGAAACGTTCCTCCAGGCCCCCAGAAGATTCCCGCGCTCATGTCGCAGCGTCTCATAGCGATAGACGACACGGATCTCGACCCCTTCGCGGCACTCGTGTTGGACTACTCAGAATGCGCAGCGAACCGATTAGCCACCACCGTACGATGAGAGACGAGCCGCGTGTGGCTGCGCTGGCAGCGTTTCGCCGGGCCCTGGCCCGGGAGCTGCACGTGCTGCGTCGCGATCCGGGGCTCTTGTGGCAGCAGCTCTTCAACCGGCTGCAGTGGGAGGACGAGCCGGTCGCCGCTCTGCTCGCGCCGGAGTTCGAGCGGCGCAGCCGGCCATGGGCTTCGCCCTGGTTGCGAACCCGGACGCGGCCCCGGGAATCGGAGGCGCTGATTCGCACCCTCGAGGGCCACACCGACCAGGTCATAGGCTGCGCCTTCAGCCCCGACGGCGCCCGGGTGGTTTCGGCCAGCTGGGATCAGACGCTCAAGCTCTGGGACGTCCAGACGGGCCAGGAGATTCACACCCTCGAGGGCGACGCCGGCAGGGTCACCGCCTGTGCCTTCAGCCCCGACGGCGCCCGGATAGTCTCGGCAAGCGGGGCGGGGATGCTCAAGCTCTGGAACGTCGAGACGGGCCGGCAGATTCGCGGCCTCGAGGGCCACAACGACGCGGTCTGGGCGTGCGACTACAGCCGCGACGGCGCGCGGGTGGTTTCGGCGAGTAGGGATGGGACGCTCAAGCTCTGGGACGCCGAGACCGGCGTGGTGCTTCGGACCCTGGAGGGCCACACCGACCAAGTCAGCGGCTGCGCCTTCAGCCCCGACGGCGCCCGGGTGGTTTCTTCCAGCTGGGATCAGACGCTCAAGCTCTGGGACGTCCAGACGGGCGAGGAGATTGGGACCTTCGAGGGCCACACGAAGTCCGTAAACGCCTGCGCCTACAGCCCCGACGGGGCGCGGGTGGTCTCGGCAGGTTGGGATGAGACGCTCAAGCTCTGGGACCCCGAGCCGGGCCGGGCGATTTGCAGCTTGGACGGCCACACGGCCCACGTCTGGGGTTGTACCTTCAGCCCCGACGGCGGCCGGGTGGTCTCGGCAAGCGGGGATGGGACGCTCAAGCTCTGGGACAGCGAGACGGGCGAGGAGATTCGCACCCTCGAAGGCCACACCAGCCTTGTGAAGGCCTGTGCCTGCAGCCCCGACGGGGCCCGGGTGGTGTCGGCAAGCGGGGACGGGACGCTCAAGCTCTGGGGCTCCGAAACGGGCCACGAGATACGCGCCCTCGAGGGCCACCGCGGCCGTGTCGAGGCCTGTGCCTACAGCCCCGACGGCGCCCGGGTGGTCTCGGCGGGCGGATACGGGGATAACACGCTCAAGCTGTGGGACGCCGAGACGGGCCAGGGGATCCACGCCCTCGAGGGCCACACCGGCACGGTCTACGCCTGTGCCTACAGCCCGGACGGGGCCCGGGTGGTCTCGGCAAGCTCTGATAAAACGCTCAAGCTTTGGGATGCCGAGACGGCCGAGGAGATGTGCAGCCTCGAAGGCCACACGGACGACCTTTGGACCTGTGCCTACAGCCCGGACGGCGCTCGGGTGGTCTCGGCCGGCCGCGATATCTGGGATAATACGCTCAAGCTCTGGGACGCGGAGACGGGAGCGGAGCTTCACACCCTGAAGGGTCACACGGGCCGGATCGTCGAGTGTGCCTTCAGCCCCGACGGCGCCCGAGTGATATCGGCAAGCTGGGATCATACGATCAAGCTCTGGGACGTCGAGACGGGGCAGGAGCTCCGCACCTTCGAGGGCCGCAGCAGCTCGGTCAAGACCTGTGCGTTCAGCCCCGATGGCGCCCGGGTAGTCTCGGCCAGCTGGGATGAGCTCAAGCTCTGGGACGTTGAGACGGGCCGGGAGCTTCGTACCCTCGAGGGGCACACCAGAGTGGTCGAGGCCTGTGCCTTCAGCCCCGACGGTACCCGGGTGGTCTCGGCAAGCTTGGATAACACGCTCAAGCTTTGGGACGCAGAGACGGGCCGGGAGCTACGCAGCCTCGAGGGCCACACGGGCCACGTTAACTCCTGTGCCTTCAGCCCGGACGGGGCCCGGGTGGTCTCGGCAAGCGAGGATCGGAACCTCAAGCTTTGGGACGCGGAGACGGGAGAGTGTATCGCAACGCTGCTCCTCTTACGTGACGGGAAGGCGGCGGCTCATCACCCCCACCGGGCGAGCGTCGCCTGCGGCGATCGAAGTGGCTCGGTCTACCTCGTCGACCTTGTCGGTGTGCCGATGGGTCCTCTGTTGGTCACGGCCGTGGATCTCGGGAACCGCCCGGCGGTTCGCTGCCCCGTCTGTCTCGAGCGTCATCCTCTGCAGAAGGCCTGGCTGGGCACCGAGATGGAGTGTCCCGGGCGGGCTTGCAACGCACGCTTGCGGGTCAACCCGTTCGTCGTGCGCCGTGCACCGGCCACCGGCAACTGGATCCGAAGGTGGTGGAGCAGATGGCGCAAGTGACGCGAGGACGCGCCGCGCCCAACGACTCCGGCGGTAGCGTCCGCGGCGCCTAGTCGTTGACGAAGAAGTTGGCGACCGAGATGAGCAGCACGCCGATCGTCGCGTAGGTGAGCGTGCGCTGCAGGGTCCAGAAGCGGCGCGGCACGTAGATCCAGTCGCCCGACTGCAGCCGCAGCTTCTCGGCCTCGGTGTAGAGCAGCGCGTCGTCCAGGTCGATGATGTAGCGCGTGTTACCGCGGTTCAGCTCGATGGCGTTCCGCTTCGCCTCGTAGGTCAGGCCGCCGGCCAGCCCGAACAGGTCGAGCAGGTTGAGCGCCGGGTCGACCGTGTAGCGCTGCGGGGCCCGGACCTCGCCGGTGATGCTGACGCCGAGCCGCACGTTCACCACGACCAGCGGGTCGGTGTAGTACTGGCGGTAGAGCTCGGTCAGCCGCTCGCGGATCTGCTCGGCGCTGAGCCCGGCGACCCGTACGGCGCGGAGCAGCGGCAAGTGGATGTCGCCGTTGTCGTCGACGATCCGCTCGCCGGAGACCTCGGCCTGGCCCCAGAACTCGATCAGCACCATATCCCCAGGCCGGACGGTGGTGATCGGCTCGGGCTGCAGCTGGGCGAGCGGCGCGGCGGCGGGCCCGGAGGCGCAGGCGGCGGCGAGCAGGGCGAGCGCGATCGGCGTGGCGCGTCGGCAGATGCTGGCTAGGCAGGATCCCATCGTCCCCTCGACCCTCAGAACTCGAGCTCGAGCGCTACGGTGTAGCGGCGGATCGGCTCCAGGTTCCGCTCTACGGTTGTATAGCCATAATTGAGCGCGTTGTCCACCGTGAAGCGGACGAGCTGGCGGCCGATCCGGTAGGCGAGCCGGGCGTCGAGGACCCGCATGTCGACGCGCGGGTCGAGCCGCTCGTCGGTGAAGACCTGGACGCGCTCGAAGGCGGAGGCGAACCGGTAGTCGGCGCCGATCTCGAAGCCGCCCATGACGAGCGTGCCGGACCCGGTCAGCAGGTGGCGTGGCCGGTAGGGCAGCGGCTCGCCGGTCGCCTGCTCCTCGGTCTCGAGGTAGGTGTAGGAGGCCTGGCCGAACAGCCGGTCGCCGAGGAAGGAGAGTCGGGCGATCGCCTCGAGGCCGACGATCCGCGCCTCGGGCATGTTGTCGAACTGGATCTCGATGGTCCCGGTGCCGACCAGCATGGTGTCGCCGACGATCAGGTCCTCGAAGTCGTAGAAGAAGCCGGCGACGTCGATGGCCAGCCACGGGGCGACGTAGCGCTGGATACCCAGCTCGCCGGCCAGCGAGCGCTCGGGCGCGAGGTCCGGGTTCGGGACCACCCGGAAGCCGCTGACCACCGTCTCGGTGAACAGCTCGGCCGCCGACGGCGCCCGGAACCCCTTGCCCAGCGAGGCGCGGACCCGGGTCCGGGCGTCGGGCGCCAGGACGAGCCCGGCGCGCGGGCTCAGCTCCTGGCTCCACGGGTCGGAGAACGAGCCGCCGTCGATGGTACGGACGTCGCCGCGCAGCCCGGCGGTCAGCGTCAGCCACGAGGTCAGCCCGAGCTCGGCCTGCAGGTAGCCGGCCAGGTCGGTCAGCTCGTGCTGCCCGAACAGTTCGGCGTTCACGTCGGTGTAGGCGCCCTCGCCGCCCAGCGTCAGCATCAGCCAGCTCGCCACCCGCCAGTCGCCCTTCGCTTCGCCGCCCCAGACGAAGGTCTCGGCGCCGGTCCAGTCGGAGCCGAAGTCGGTCGTCCAGTCGTTCCAGGCCAGCGACGCACGGGCGAAGCTGGTGAACCGGTCGCCCCAGTCGCGGGTCCAGGTCAGGTAGCCGCGCGCCTTGTCGGAGCAGGTCCGGTCGTCGAGCGCGTCGGTCGGGACCTGGGCCGGCTGGAAGGCGAGCCCGAGCGGGTCGTCGCACTGGCCGCGCATGCACCAGGTGAGCGCCTCGCCGTGGTCCTCGTGCGCGAAGCTGCCGAACAGCGTCAGCCGGTCGCGGGCGCCGGCGTCGCCGAGCCCGAGGCGCAGCGCGACGTTCGCCCGGTCGAGGTCGCCGTTCTGCTCGTAGCCGTCGTCGGCCCCGTAGCCGCCGCGCAGCCAGAGCGAGAAGGGTCCGAGCCGGCGGCCGTGGCTCGCTTCGCCGGACCAGTAGACCCGGGTCTGGTTCGACCAGATCCACTCGCGGTGCGGCGGATCGTCGTAGAAGCCGACCCGCAGCCGCATGCGGGTGATGGGGTCGGCCGGCGGCTCGGCGGTGACCACGTTGATCACACCGCCCAGCGCGCTCGTACCGTAGAGCGCCGAGCCCGCCGTCTTCATCACCTCGATCCGCTCGATCTCGGTCAGCGGCAGGACGTCCCAGTTGAGGCCGCCGCTGTCGCCGGCGTTGGCCGGGACCCCGTCGATCAGCAGCAGGACCCGGCTGCCGGTCCCGCGCGAGAAGCCGGACGCGCCGCGGATGTCGACCTGGTCCCCGACGAACTGGACGGCGGGCGCGTAGGCTATCGCGTCGGCCGCGGTCGCCGGGGCGCGCTCCATGACCTCGTCGGCCTCCATGACCGCCACCGAGACCGGCGCGTCGCCGACCCGCGCCGCCCGCTTGGCCGGCGCCGCTACGATGCCGCCCAGCGCCACGGCCCGCGGCTCCAGCAGTATCTGGACCGTCGCCCGGGCGCCGGAGCGCAGCTCGAGCTCGACGGTGCGCGGCGCGTAGCCGATCCGCTCGACCGCCAGCTGCCGGGCGCCCGGCGGCACGCGGCGCAGCTCGAAGCGGCCGGAATCGTCGGCGAAGGTGGTCAGCACGGTGCCGAGGACCCGGATCGCCGCGCCGGGGACGGCGTCGCCGGACTGGGCGTCGACGACGCGGCCGGTGATCGTGGCCGGCTCCTGAGGGGCGGCCGAGGCTGGGGCGCTATCGATGGCGATGGCGATGGCGATGGGGATGGCGATGGCGATGGCGAGGGCGAGGGCTCGGCGGAGGCCGCGGGCGCGGGCGCGGGCGAAGACGCGGGCGGTGGGCAGCTGGGTCATGGGTTGATAATGTCCAGGACTTCCTGGATCGTCAGCATGTTATCGAAGTCGGCGGCCAGGTCGGCGGCCACCGTCTCGCTCTCCGCCGTCACCGTGAACGGGGCCGGCACCTCGAACGGGCCGCCGCCACCGCTGTACCAGCCGGCCGCCCGTAGCGCGGTCAGCAGGTTCTCGTTGCCCGCCTCCTTCCAGACCACGACCAGGAAGGCGTAGTCGCCGGGCTCCAGGGCGACGGCGTAGGGGGCGCCCTCCGCCGCGGTGGGCAGCGTGTCGGAGAAGGTCACGAAATCGAGCAGGTCCAGCTCGTCCGCGGGCAGCGTCTCGTAGACCGCCAGCCGCACCCAGTCGGTGTTCCAGAAGGGGGGCGCGCTCTGGTAGGCGACCTGGCCGCTCACCCCCTGGAAGGGGAGCGGCTGGAGGCCGTCGCCGCAGCCGGCCAGCAGGGCCAGGGCGGCGCCCAGGGCCGGGGCCGCCGGGATCCGGAAAGTGGGCTCTCTCACGCGCTACAATCTGCTTGACATGGGGGCGCGGCGAAAGCTAGTATGGGTCACCCCGCCGAATCAAATACCTGTTTGGTCATTGTCCGGCTGCCCAGGATTTCAAGAATGAGCTTGACATTCCGGATAGCGCCGTCGCGTTGCGTCGAATGCATGGCGTGCGTGAGGGTGTGTCCGGTCGAAGCGGTCAGGGCCGAGGAAGGCACCGTCCAGATCGTCGAGGCCAGCTGCATCGAGTGCGGCCTCTGCCTGCCGGCCTGCGGGCACGACGCGATCGAGGCGTCGGGCGACCTGGCGGCGGCGCGGCGGTACCTCGAGACCGGTGAGGCGGTGCTGATCCTGGCCACCGAATCGGTCGTCCACTTCCACCCGGCGACGCCGGAGCAGGTGCTCAACGCCTGCCACGCCGCCGGGTTCCGGGCCGTCTACCCGGGCGTGCTGGGCGACGAGCTGGTCGCCCACGAGTACCTGCGGCTGTGGCGCGGCGACGGCCAGGGAACGACCATCCGCTCCACCTCGCCGATCGTGGTGGAGTACGTGAAGCGGAAGTACCCGGAGCTGTTGCCGTACCTGGCTCCGGTGGTGACGCCGGCGGTGGCGCAGGCGCGCTACCTGCAGCAGATCCACGGCGCCGACGTCAAGATCGTCTACTCGGGCGTCGGCAACTTCGGGGCGCCGGAGGCGGACGAGCGGCCGATCGCCGCCTCCGTCACCTTCGCCGAGCTCGAGACGCTGCTGGAGGAGCGGGGCGCGCGGGCGGCCGAGCAGCCGGGGCGACTGGACCGGGAGATCCTGGGGCGGCAGCGCCACCTGTCCACGGCGGGCGGGATGCCGCTGGCGGTCCTCAAGGAGGAGCGGGCGCTGTCGATCCGCCTGCGCAAGGTCCGGGGCCTCCAGGAGGTCCCGGCGATCGCCGAGGTGATCGGCCGCTCCGGGGGTGCCGTGCAGCTCGGGTTCATCGACCTGCTGCCGTACGAGCGCGACCTCGACCACCCGGTGATGGGCCCGAAGGCCGAGCTGTACCTGCGGCGCGAGATCGCGGCCCGGGCCGAGCCGCCCCGCTCGCGCAAGCCGGTGATCGACCGGCGGCTCAGGGTGGACCTCTCCACCGCCCTGGAGCCGGCCGGGAACGGCCGGCCGGTCACGCCGGCGGAGATCGAGATCCTGCTCAGCGAGCAGATCGGCCGGGCCGCCGACGGGACGAACTGGGACTGCGGGGCCTGCGGGCTCGAGGCGGGCTGCGAGGCGTTCGCCGCGGCGGTCCTGCGCAGCCGGGCGCGCCTGGACATCTGCCCGTTCTACCAGGCGCGGCGCTACGAGCGGGCGGTCAAGGACGCCGCCCACGACGCGCTGACCGGGCTGTACTCGTACCGGGTGCTGCGGAACCGGCTGAGCGAGGAGACCGCCCGGGTGCGGCGGACCGGCGGCCGGTTCGTGGTGATATTTCTGGACTTAGACCGGTTCAAGCCGGTCAACGACCGGCTGGGCCACGCCGCCGGCAACAAAGTCTTGCGCGAAGTGGCGCAAATCATTAAGGATTCTATACGCGCCAACGACTTCGCGGCCCGCTTCGGCGGCGACGAGTTCGTCGTCATCCTGCCGGAGGGCGACGAGCAAGGCGCGCTGCGGGTCGCACAGGATATACAGTCCCGGGTCGCCGAGATCCGGGCGCGTGGCGACGGCGCCGAGATGACCGTATCTTTGAGCGTCGGGATCGCGGAAGTCGGGCCGGAGGATACCCTGGCCGCCGGCCTGGACGAGACGCTCGCCGCGGCCGACGCGGCGCTGCTCGAGGCGAAGAATTCGGGCGGCGACGCGATCAGATTCCACAAGTAACCCGACCGCCCCGGTATCCCTCCCCACCGGGCCAAGGCTCCATGCCATCATGGATAGGGACGAGAACGCCATGAGCGATCCGCGACGTCTGAAGTCGCTGGGGCAGGATGTGGCTATGCTGCAGAACGCTGAACGGCTTCTCGGGGGGCTCACCGGCGTCGTGTCGGCCCGGATCGTCGCCGACACACACGGCAAAATCGAGGAGATCCACGTCCTCACCGACCACCGCGTATCACCCAAACAGACGGTCAGAAACGTCGAATCGGCGCTCCAGGCCCAGATGGGGATCGCCGTCGACCACCGCAAGATCAGCGTCGCCCAGACCCAGGGGCCCGGCGGCGACACCGCCGCCCGGATCATCGGGATCGGCCACATCACCGGCATGCGCCGCTACCTGTTCGACGGCTACGAGTTCGAGCGCAAGATGCCGCAGCACATCATCTGCCGGGTCAGGCTCAAGCTGGAGGGCGAGGAGTGGACGGGCGAGGCCGAGGCGACGGACATCGAGAAAGGGCGGCTCAACGCCGCCGCCCAGGCGGCGCTCAACGCCCTGGAGATGGCCGAGGATTACGAGATCGGATTCGCCCTTGACGGGGTGAAGCTGATAGATGTATTTGATGTACCAGTCGTGGTAGCGGGCATCTACGGACTTGCAGGGAGGACAAGAACGTATCTCGCTGGGGCATCGCCAGTTAGCGAATCGTCCGAGCACGCCGCTATCCTGGCGACCCTCAAGGCGACCAATCGCTGGATATTATCGAGTCGTTGATTTTCGACCGGGTCCGGCCATCCAACCCCCGACCGGGAGAAAGGAGCCCTTAGCGCACGGGAATCCCGCCTGCCCCCGTGAGGGACAGGGACAAAAATGGGTTAATCGAAAAACCCCCGATCCTCTAGGCTGACGCGTCATAGAAGCGAAGCGATAGCCGACTTTTGAGCGGAGCGAGAAGCACGCCGATAGCGAATCAGGCGTGACACGACTCGAAAGGAGGTGAAGCTTCATGG